>JAEEGG010005228.1_pt1 | contig 30991 bp, 20 predicted proteins | sample 9134161 | NCBI WGS metagenome assembly JAEEGG01 (sample SAMN16246543, study PRJNA631951) | gut metagenome | biome: gut microbiome; feature: rumen; material: CR-attached | host: Bos | place: Iran: Karaj | collected 2018-10
AATGTCGCCGATGCGCAGCCCGCGGCGGGCGGTCTTGTCGGTGTATGTTGGTCCGATACCTTTCAATGTTGAGCCGATCTTCATCTTGCCGAGAGCTTTCTCGTTAGCTGCATCCAAGACCCTATGTGTTGGAAGAATCAGATGTGCCTTGTTTGAAATCATGAGGCGTTGGGTGAGGTCGATGCCGGCGGCTGCGAGTCCGTCGATTTCGTCTTTCAGAATCTTGGCATCGATGATGACGCCGTTGCCTATCACGTTGACACATTTTTCGTTAAAAGCTCCTGATGGGATGGTGTGAAGCACGAACTTCTTGCCGTCGAACTCTATAGTGTGACCGGCGTTAGGGCCGCCCTGGAAACGGCATACCATATCATATTTTGGAGTGAGGGCATCCACGACCTTTCCTTTTCCTTCGTCGCCCCACTGCAATCCGAGAAGCAAATCCAATTTTGACATAATTGTACGTATTTTTTAGCGTACAAAGTTACAAATTTTTTAGCTTCTTTTTCCTACTCGCTCAACTTTTTTTACAAGCTCGAGTTTTTTGATCTTATCTATAAGATTTTCAAGGGTTTTGAGGTTGTTGACATAAACAGAGACGATTGCCACCACCATGCCGCCTTCGATTTTCATCTCCATTGCCTGCATGTCGAGTTTCTCCTGGTTGGTGATGATGTCGAAGAGGCTGGCTCCGAGTCCCATCTTATTGACTGCCAATATCTTAAGTGTCGCTAAGAATGCAAAGTCGTCGCCAAACTGAAGTCGGGCTTTCACTATGCTCTCACCGAAGCGCGACATAAGTTTCTGAGCCTCGACGCAGTCGGGATGATGTATCTGGATAGGCTGGCCTGGCAACTGTATCGCCACCACGTCGTCGCCCGGTATCGGGTTGCAGCAGGTAGAGATGACATAGCCTGACACGTTGTTTTCCTCAGGTTTTTCTTCGGCTTTGTCGTTTTTCCTTTCCGACGACGGTCTCACGATACCGAGTGTCAGATATTTCACCAGATATTCCGACCAGCTGGCTGCGTCTTTTTTCAGGACGCTTTCGACATCCTGCTGACCGATTTTGTTTGTGGCGACCATGTAATAAAGGTCGTTGCGGTTCGCAAGGTTGAATTTCTCGGCGAGGGTGTTGCGATTCTGTTTGCTGAAATCGATCTTTGCGTTGTCGAAATACTCTTTAAGCATCGTTTTACCCTTGTCTTTGAATAACTTACGATAATCTTTGATACCGTTTTTCAGTCGTGATTTCGCACTCGAGGTAGCCAGATATTCGAACCATTTCTCTTGTGGTTCCTGGTATTCCGATGTGATTATCTCCACCTGGTCGCCCATCTTAAGCTCTGTATGAATAGGTGACAGCTTCCTGTTGATGTTCGCTCCCACACAATGGTTGCCAAGGTCGGTATGGATATTATATGCGAAATCAAGCACTGTGGAGCCTTTCGGCAACGTTATCTTGTCACCTTTCGGGGTGAAGACGAATATCTCGTCGTTAAAGAGGTCGAGTTTGAAACTGTCAATAAACTCAATGGCTGACGCATGGTTTTCGTCGGCTTGTTGCACGAGGTTACGGACCACTTTCATCCATAAATCCAGGCCCGACTCGGCGTTGGAGTTCTGGTCGCGGTATTTCCAATAGGCGGCGAAACCGTTTTCGGCAGTCTCGTCCATGCGTTCGGTGCGTATCTGTGTCTCGACCCAGTTGCCTTTTTTGTTCATGAAGACGGCGTGTATCGAGGAGTAGCCGTTGGTCTTTGGGAATGAGACCCAGTCACGCATTTTCTTGTTGTCGGGGTAATAGTATTTCGTGAAGACGGCGAATGTCTCCCAACACTGTATCTTCTCGTCTTCCGGATTAGGGCAGTCGATGATGATACGGACCACATAGACGTCGTAGACTTCTTCGAGCGACATGCCGAATTTCACCATACGTTCCCACACCGAGCTCACATTTCGTTCGATGACTTTGGTACGCACTTTAATGCCACGTCGCTCAAGCTCCTCTCTGACAGGAGTCAAAAACTCTTCTAACTCATTGATTTTCTTTTCCCTAACTCCTTCAAGCTGTTTTTGCACCGATTCATACACGGATGGGTTGATATATTTCAGACAGAGGTCGTCGAGTTCGATTTTCACCCGATAAAGGCCAAGGCGGTATGCTATCGGGGCGTATATCTGGGTTGTCTCGGAGGCTATCTTGAGCTGTTTGTGATGGGGCATCGAGCTCAGGGTGCGCATATTGTGCAATCGGTCGGCGAGTTTCACCAAAATCACACGGATGTCAACCGACATGCTCATGATGACCTTACGGAATGTCTCGGCTTGCGGGCTGTGAACGCCCATATCAAGGTCCTCGTTGGTGAGTTTTGTCACGCCGTCGACTATTTTAGCCACCTTCTCACCGAAATGCTCGCTTATATAATCCAAGGTATATTCGGTGTCTTCCACCACATCATGCAGCAGTGCGCATATTATGGATGTACGTCCCACGCCCATCTCGCTGGCGATGATCGTAGCCACCGCGAGTGGATGATACATATATGGTTCGCCCGAGCGGCGGCGTTGGTTCTTATGAGCGTTGGCCGCAAGCAGAAATGCCTCTGTCACGAGACCCACATCCTGCTCGTTTTTCCTTGATTTCCAACATCGCAGAAGCTCATCGAACTGCCGTTCGAGTTCTATTTTTTCATCTTGGGAATAAGTGTCGGGTAAAGTCATCATAATCTTAAAAGTTTTTAGATGTCAGAAAAAATCATGCAAAAATACAACAGAATTATGAATTTTCAAAGAAAAAAGTTAAAAAGTTGAATTTTTATTTTTAAAAAAGTTATGTCTGTGTATAGATTTTTTTTGTAATTTTGCAGCGGCAAATTATAATCGGTTATTAAATTAAAACATTTATGAAAAAATCATTACTTATTGCATTTATTATGGTGCTCATGGCACCGTTTGCGACGAATGCGCAAGACAACCCTAAGGACATGTGGGATTACGTCACATCGTTCTCATGTTCAACAGGCCGCCAGCACGCAGTGGTTTTTGACGGCGAATTTATTTACACTGCCGCATGGGGCAAGTCATCAACAGTGCTTTCCATGTTCTACAAATACGACTTGGCGGGCAACCTTATCGACGAGTTTGACATCCCTGGTTTCACGAAAGAAGACAATTTTCTTCGCGACATGACCTATGATGGCACATATTTTTATGGTTGCGATGCCCACTCAGGCACCATTAAATGTGTTGACCTGCACAACAAGACAGTTGTCAGCAGCAACAACATCGTCACCTCATTCAACGAGCTCGGCACATGCACCTACGACCCTGTTTACGACGCTTTCTGGGTCGGTGAGAGAGCCACTGGCAGCACCGGCAACCTCCACCTCGACCTCAAGCTCGTGAGCCGCAACGGTCAGGTGCTCAAGACTGCCTCGCCGCACAACCTTGGCGGTCACACAGTACACGGCACAGGTTACTTCACCGATGAAAACGGTGCAGCCCACCTCTATCTGTTCGCTGTGGAAGGCTTCACTGCCCATGTGTTCGACTATTCTATCGAGGCTGACAGCATGACACCTAACTACATCTTCGACTTCTCGGTATGCCCGGGCTGGGGTGCAGCTTGCAGCGCAGGCGGCGCCTACATCGGCATAGTCGACGGCACACAGTATTTCTTTGGCGATGTCGACAAGAGCCCTAACCTCATCGGCATCTATGCTTTAGGCGAGTATACACCGGCTCCACCGACACCACCAGCGGGCGACATCCTCTTCGACTTCAACGACGGCATCATGCATCTGAACCTCATCGACGCTGACGGCGACGGATACAACTGGGAGATGCGCCAGAACTGGAGCAGCCCTGACAACCCATACAGCGCGACATCAGCATCAGTCGATCTCTCAGAGGTTCCGCTGTATCCTGAGAATTACATGGTGACACCTTATAAATTGGACTGCGAACAAGTTGTCTTCAAGGCTAATGTCCAAGACGCCTCACATCCTGCAGAACATATCGGCGTGGCGGTTTCAACAACTGAAGGCGACAATGCCGACGCATTCACCATCATCTGGGAGGTCACGATGACAGCCAAAGAGGTCGGAGCATGGTATGAATATGAGATCGACCTGAGAGACTACCAGGGACAGGACATCTATGTGGCCATCGTACACTTCAACTGCTCTAACCAGTTCATGGTCAATGTTGACGACATCCTTCTCCGCAGAGAGTTTGACGGCGTGAATGAGAGCAACGCCAACACGTTTGCAATTTATCCTAACCCGGCCAGCGACAAAGTCGTGGTTGAAGGCGAAGTCACTGTAAACCAATACAGCATCTACAATGTGGCAGGCGCAATGATCATGAACGCCCCTGTCGGCGAGAAATCGTTTGAAGTCAACGTGAGCGAGCTTCCTGCAGGTGTTTATGTCATCAAGTTGGAAAGCGAAGGCATGACACAGAGCAGACGCTTTGTAAAGAAATAATTTACAGTTTATCATTTACTGATTTATAATCAATCAGTTAGCCGGCATTGATAAAATCGGCTAACTGATTTTTTTTTAAATATTTTGTCATGTCAAAAAAATGTCGTAATTTTGCGCGATTTTTTTAGTTCTTATTTTTGAGTAATTAAAATATCAAAATAATTAAACTTAATTTTAACATGGTTAAAAAACTTTTACAATTATTGTTGTTGTTCATGATAATGGCAACTCCGTGGGCAGCAACAGGACAGACAATTCAAATCGGACATGGTACCAGTACTACATACAGTGTACCTATCAACATCCGATACGATTACGGTTATGCACAGATGATCTACTCCAAGGAAGACATTGCTGCAGGGAATCCACTCTCAAACACAGTCACGAGTATTGCATTTGAGCATTACAAAGCACAGAACAAAACCTTCGACATTACTGTGTACATGAAAAATGTCGATTATGAGACATTCCCATCGACTGACTATGAGCCAGTGACGACAGCTGACATCGTATACGAAGGCACCATAACACCTATTGATGGATTTACAGAGATAGTGCTCACGACTCCTTTCTCATACGACCCTGACAAGCATCTGCTTATCGCCGTCAACAAAACAGGAGGTGGCAAAACCTCGCCTAATTACAGTTGGCGTCATATTACCAAAAACAACAGTGTTTTGTATAACAGCACTGAGTATGACACCGAGAGGACTGAGCCTTACGACCCACTTACAGAGACATTGGTGGGCCACCAAAATCAGAAGCTGCCCAACATACAAATCACCTTCTACGAGACACCTATTCCTTCAGTTCCAGAAGCCACTCTGACAGACGGAGATGGAACAATTGCCACACTTAGTTGGACAGAAAACGGCATAGCCACGAACTGGATTCTCCAGTATGGTACTGATGCAGATTTTAGCGGCGGAAGCTATACGGAGATCACATCGGGATTCGACACCACTGATGCACCTGTAATATCATATGATGCCACCAATCTGACCCCGGAAACGAAGTATTTCGCCCGCGTGAAAGCATATTACGACGAATACAACTCAAGCAGATGGAGCGACGTTGGAACATTTATTCCAACAGATGCTTTCTCGTTAAGCTTGTATGAGCCAGCTGGCAATACCGGACAAAATTCATACGTGCCTTTCTTCCGTAATATTCATACGAACAGTAACATCGCAAGTCAGTTTATTATACCTGCGACCGATATTTACACTATGCAAGGCGGAAGTATTTCCAAGCTTACGTTTTATAACACTGAAAACGAACTCAATTATGGCGATGCTGAGTTTAAAGTATATGTCAAAGAAGTAGATTCCACGACACTTACCGTGTTTACCGACTGGACCACATTGACCGAAGTTTACACAGGTACTGTTCATATTTATCATGGCAAGTTAGACATAATGTTTGATTCACCATTCCCTTACAGCAACAGAAACCTGTTAGTTGGATTTATGCAGGACAGCGCAGGATCAGACAATGCTCCAAAAAACACCAAATGGTACGGCGATGAGACAAAGCCGACAGGCTCTGGCATATATACTTATGGCACTACCACTGCCAGAACAGGTTTCTTGCCAAAAGTCACCATCAGCTATTTCGAAGGAACTGACTGTATTACGCCAATCGCCCTTGAAGGTACAGCTACTAACAGAGACGCTACAATAACATGGTTAAGCAACGCCTCGCAATGGCAGGTGGCATACTCCACAGACCCTGACGCCAATCCTAATGACAATATTGTGGCATTGGTCAACACTCTTACATACAGCATGAATGATTTGGCCATAGGCAATCATTATTTTTGGGTAAGATCATTTTGCAGCACAACAGAACAAAGTGAATGGACGGGGCCAGTTTCAGTGAATATAGACTACTGCTACCCCGCCCCATCCAATGTTGATGGAGACGGCATTTCACATGTTTCATTCGGCATTGGAGGCATTGTCGTTAACAACGATACACCTAAAGCCACATATACCGACTATCACGACCTTGTCGGCGCAGTATACCAAGGTGTAGAAGCCACTGTCGCCATAACCTATAGCACAGGTTTCACATACGGTACAATTATTTGGGTTGACCTGAACGGCAACGCTTCATTTGAAGAAGAGGAAATAGTTTATACAGGCACCAGCACTAATGCTAACCCAACCACATTGGAAGCCATCATACAACTTCCTATCACTCAGGCACTTGGCGACTATCGTATGCGTATCGGCGGTGCAGACAGTGCTTTTGACCATTATATAAATGGCACGTCAACAGTATCTCCAGATCCATGTTATGACGGAAACTGGGCATGTTTCCAGGATTATACGCTACGCGTGCTCGAAGCTCCTGAATGTATGCCGGCATACCAGCTCGCTGTGACGACAGACGTAAGAACGGCTACATTCACATGGGAAAGCGCAGCCGAAGAATGGGATGTAGCCTACTCTACCTCAGCTACCGCTGATCCGACTGACAACATGATTGCTACAGAGCTCACAGCCAAGTCATATCAGATGACTGATTTGGCCAATGGCGACCATTATTTCTGGGTACGTTCACACTGCGGCACGGACATCCACAGCCCTTGGGCGGGCCCTGTGAAAGCATCTATCGGATATTGTGTGCCTAACTCAAGCAGTGTCGACGGCAATGGTATAACAAATGTTACTTTCGGCACCGATGAGATGATCGTCAACAACGACACGCCAAAAGAGACATATCACGACTACAGCAACCAAGTTGGCACAATGAAAGCCGGTGTCACATCATCTGTCGCAATAACATACGCAACAGGTTACACATACGGCACAATAATCTGGGTTGACTGGAATAACAACCTCACATTAGAAGATGACGAGATAATGTATAAAGGCCAGAGTGCCAGCTCCAACCCGACAACGCTCAACGCATCTATCCACATTTCAGCCACACAAGCTATCGGTGACTACCGTATGCGTATCGGCGGTGCGGACAGTGATTTTGACGCTTATATAGCCGGCACATCGACAGAAGCTCCAGATCCATGCTATGTAGGAACATGGGCATGTTTCCAAGATTACACCATCCGTGTGACAGAAGCCCCTGGATGCTTGGCACCAGACAACCTGACAGCAACAGAAGACCAGGCTAACTCATCAGTCTTGAACTGGACTTCATATAGCGGCGAAACATCTTGGAAAGTATATTATAAAAAGGTGTCGGAAACCTCATATACAGAAGTGGATGTCACTGAAGTCCCATACACATTGGAAAACTTGACAGCAGCCACCAACTACCAATACTATGTTGTGGCCGACTGTTCTCCAGAGGGAAGCCAGCCTTCAGAGGTGTGCGCATTCAGAACCAACTGCCCTGCGGACATGCCAGTTCCTTACATTGAGAACTTCGACAACTATACAGTGGTATCAAACACTATACCATCAGCCCGTGTGTTACCTAATTGTTGGGAGTATATCAACACCAGCACCCATCAAAACAACATGGTATATCCATCTATAAATCGTACTGATGGCACTACTTACGCACAATCCAATCCAAACTACCTGATGTTCTATTGCACCGCATATAGTGATGCGGATTATGACCCACAAAACCAATACGCCATTATGCCTGCAATGGAGAACCTCAACAGTTTGAGATTGAAGTTGTATGCAAGAAGGATGTCATTAAGTTACGATGCCACATTCAAAGTCGGTGTCATGGAAGGCGACAACTTCGTACAAGTGGGCGATGACATAAGTCCGGTTAACGATAGTTATCAGCAATACATCATACCGTTTGATTCATACAATGGCACTGGAACCAACATTGCCATTATGATTGAGGCTATTGAAGCGCCAACAACATCATGGTCGGTTGCATACAGAGCAGTATTGATTGACAACATTACTGTTGAGGAAATCCCAAGCTGTACTGAGCCAACTAATTTAGAATTTACTTTAGCAGGAAAGCATTATCTGGCGTTCAGCTGGACAGCAGGTGGCACAGAATCGAATTGGAAGTTCCAGTACAAGAAGCACGATGACACAGAATGGATAACAGTAGATGGTGCTTTAACCGAATCCTCATATACTTTGCAAAACCTCGACGCCGCCACAACGTACGATGCACGCGTGGCAGCCTGGTGCGACCCTACTAATCCGGAAGGCATCAGTGTATACAGCGATCCTGTATCAGCAACCACAGATTGTGATGTCATCACATCATTACCATGGGTTGTGACATTTGAAGGTTTTGATGCTTATACCGTGCCAATGTGTTGGGACAACTCAGCATCTACTGCACATGAGATAAACAATCATCCTGAGTATATTTGGGGCGTATACAGCTTCAACGCGAATAAGATGATTCGTATGTACAACTACTATGTACACAGCGGCACTGCCCTCATCAACACACCTGAGATAGCGTTGCCTTCGGAGCCGATGGAGCTCACTTTCAACTATTCAAACCGCGCAAACTGCGGCCCGATGACAGTGAAGATTTCAGAAGACGGTGGAACGACATTTACCGATTTGCAATCATTCGATGTGACAGGCTCCGCAAATTATAGCGACCCAGGCGAGTTCAGCGAGGCAACCATTTCCTTGGCGGCTTACACTGGTAAAACGGTTATCATTCAGTTCTATTCTGAGGCCAACTACAGCAATGGCGCTATCTATGTGGATGATGTTGTTATAGATGTACCACCAACATGTGCCAAGCCAACCAACCTCGCTTGCAACTCTAAGACAGCCCATACAGCCACTTTGAGCTGGACCAATGGCGATGCAGGACAGGATGCATGGCAGATAGCATATTCAACAGAAGCTGACTTCAACCCGAATGATGTCACCCCTATAGATGTCACCACAAATCCTTACACTATCACAGGCTTGACTCCAAACACCCCTTACTACGCATACGTTCGCGCAAACTGCGGTAATCCTGACGGCTACAGCAAATGGAACAACAACAAAGTCGCTTTCACTACAGCCATCGGCAATGCCAAACCTACTGATGTGGCTGTAGATCCGGCAAGCATCACAAGCAGCGAAGCTGTAGTGAACTGGAACGGTGTGGAAAGCAACGACTATCACGAATCCTTTGATGTGTATTACTCAGGATTGAACACTATACCAAGTACATTGCAGGCCGACAGCCTCATCACTGGCATCACAGTGACAAGCCATGAGTTTAATGCTCTTGAAGAGGGAAAGACATATTATGTATGGGTGCGTGACTATTGTGGCGAAGACGGATATAGTGCTTGGACAGCTTACATAAGCTTCACCACAGCCAAAGCATGCCAGACTCCTGACGGCGTTATCGCAAGCGAAGTGACAGCACATTCGGCAAAGATTTCTTGGAACACCTACGGACAGACCACATTCAACCTCCGTTACAGAGTCAACGGAGATACGTGGACAGTCGTAAACGAGACAACATGCCCATACATTTTTGATAATGTGCTCTCAAACAACACCGACTATGAAGTACAGGTTCAGGCCGTTTGCGACACAGAAGTGTGGTCTGATATCTACGGCTTCACAACAGAATGCGATGCTATCATCATCACTCAAACCGATAAATATTTTGAAGATTTTGAGAGCCCTGTGGTAACATCTGAGTACGGCAGCACCACCAACCTTCACGTTCCTGGCTGCTGGGACCACGACAGCGACAGCCCTACTGCCAAGCAAACATATCCGCACATGATTGCGGAGGGCGCACAGTACAACTATGCTGCAACAGGTCAGGTGTTATACTTCTACGGTGCTGGCAACAACTATGCTTTGCTTCCAGAGTTCACCAATACACTTAACGAGTTGCAAATCAAATTCAAGTGGGCTTCGGAAGGAACAAGCCAAGGTACACTCACATTGGGTTACATCACAGCTGATGATGATAACTTCAACACTTTCACAACAATTAAGAGCTATCCCGCAAATCCAACCAGCCATGGTACATTGATACCAGAAACGGTCTATTTGAACGAAGTTCCAAACACAGCCAGTCGCTTGGTGTTCCGCTGGTATCATGGTAGCTGGTATGGCGCCAACGTGGACGATGTTGAGGTTGCTCTGATACCTTCATGCTATCCTGTTGAGGCTTTGAGCTATGTGCCAGAAAGCATCACGTCAAGTTCGGTCGTTTTGAATTGGACTTTGGTTGATGAGAACCAAGATGCATGGGAGATTCAGTACGCCACCAACGCAGACTTTACGGAGAACGTGCATAATATCGACGTCACCACCCATGAGAACTACACACTTGGCGGTCTTGACAATGACACACATTATTATGTACATGTCCGCTCTAACTGCGGCGGCACCGATGGCGACAGCGAATGGTGTGATGCTATCGACTTCACGACAATTCCTTCATGCCCGGTTCCTACCAACCTTGAAGCGAGCAACATCACAGAAGTGTCAGCTGACCTAACATGGGAGGCCTCTACAGAAGTTGACGCATACGGTATACAATACAGACCTGCAGCAACTTATGATATTGAATATACGGAAGAATTTTCTGAAGTGCCTGCAGCTAGCTACAACGCTGATGAATACTATCTGCCAGACGAGTGGTATTCATACAATACAAGTAGCACTGGTTTTGTGCCACGTGTTTCCAACTCGGGCAAATACTCATATATCTCGGCATTTGGCACTGACAACAACTTCTTGTTAATGACGACAAATGCAATAAGCCAATCAGCATACGCCATTATGCCGCAATACGACGACCTTCGTGTTGTACAGTTTGATTATGCATTTGAAAGTGCAAGTTATGGTACTCTCTCTGTTGGATATGTAATCGATGAATCAGATTACGATTCATACACAGTATTGCAAACAATGGAGCCTAAGACGACTAAGACTCATTTCAGATTGTCAGATGCTGAAATAGCTGTTGTCAACAATAATGAAGGCTATATAGCATTCCGTTACGAATCAGGAACCAGTTCCTTCTATTCTGTAGGTATTGACAATGTACTTATTTGCGCCGGCACAGAATATGTCGATCCATGGACTACGGCTACTGTAACGGCACCGAACACAGGTACATATACACTCACCGGCCTTACGGCAAACCAGAAATACGATATCCGCGTGTACTCAGACTGCTGCACCGATATAGAACTTGAGAACTGCACTATCACAATGACCACATTGGAAGCAGGCAATAAGGTATTCGCGACTGAAGGCGCTTGGGGCACGGCAAGCAACTGGATTCCAGAAGGTGTTCCTGCATTGACCGACAATGTTATCCTTCGTGCCAATGTTACTGTCGAGAGTGGCTGCATAGCTCAGGCTAACAAAATCACTCTTGATGGCATACCAGCACCAACCATCACTATAGAGGACGGTGGACAGCTCCTTGCAAGCTCACTGCTCAATGCAACGATGAAGAAGACCATAACTGGTTATGGCGACACTTATGCCGAGACCAACAAGGGTTATCATTTGATTGCGACCCCGACAATGCAGGCCAACCCTGCCACTGCCGGTCTTATCACAGATAATCTTGGCAACACTGCGACAACCGAGACAAGCACATACGACTTGTATTCCTGGAACGGCACAGCAACGGCACAGTGGAAGAACTATAGAGATAACGTATTCACATTAACAAATGCCAAAGGTTACTTGTACGCAAGCCGTGAAGGTGTTGAGATTACATTCTCAGGTGCAATGCTTAACAACTCTGTTGACAAACAGGTGCCTCTCACCTATAACACCGAAGCTGCAACTGGCGAGTGGAACCTTATCGGTAACCCGTTTGTGTGCAACGCCACCATCAGCATCAGCGACAATGCTACAGTCAACTATTACAAGATTGGCACCGGCGATAATGACGGCATATTAGTACCAGCCAGTGGTGCTGTCGCCCCAATGGAAGGTATCTTTGTGAAAGCAACCGCTGAAAACCAGGAGGCCACATTCACACGCGTTGTTCCTGGCGTGACCAGCAATAAGAAGGACGGTATTCTTGAGATTGCTCTCAACAGCACCAACAACCGTGGCACAAGCATGATCGACAATGCACGCGTCCGCTTCGGCGAAGGCAACGAACTCGAGAAGTTCCAGCTCGACGGTGGCAGCTCAAAGGTCTACATCCCACAAGATGGCACAGACTATGCTGTCGTGTATTCTAAGGGACAAGGCAGAATGCCAGTCAACGTTAAGGTTGCCAAGACAGGCAAATACACTATAAGCTTCAGCAACGAAGATGTAGAGTTCGACTATCTGCACCTCATCGACAACTTCACAGGTGCCGACATCGACCTCCTCATTGATGAAAGCTACACATTCACTGCGTCGACAAAAGACAAAGAGAACAGATTCATCTTGGTGTTCAAGGCTATCGACAACAATTACGATCCAACAAGCGATATCTTCGTTTACCAGAACGGTGATGAGCTCATCGTAAACGGCGAAGGCACACTCCAAGTATTTGACGTCATGGGACGCTTTGTGGCAAGCTATGAGGTCTATGGTAATAAACGCATCAACGCTTCACAGTTCTCCAACGCTGTATACATCTTCAGGATGGTCGGCGAGACTGTTAAGACCCAAAAGATTGTTGTAAGATAATGTTTAACAATTAAAATGAAAGGACTCAACATGAAAAAGATATTATTAGCAGCTGCGTTAGTTATCACGATGGGCTTTTGCGCCAACGCACAGTATGACGGTTTCTTCTCTGATTGGGACGACGTCGGCAACGGTTTGGATAGAAGTGATATCGACATTCCTTGCCTTCCGGGTTCTCATGGTCTCACCAACGACCAGGTCGCTCCTATTGGCAGCGGATTGCTGATCCTCACCGCTCTCGGTGCAGGATACGCTCTGAAGAAGAAGCGTTAAGCAACAAAAAAGGCTCCCGAATGGGAGCCTTTTTTGTTTAAAACCAAAAACCGATTAATAATCGCCGTTGATTACCGCCATCGTGTGGATGAGGTCGAGAAGCTTGTTGGAATAGCCGATCTCATTGTCATACCATGCTACGAGCTTCACGAAGGTGTCGGTCAATGCGATACCTGCTTTTGCATCGAATATTGAGGTGCGGATGTCGCCGAGGAAGTCGCTCGACACCACAGCGTCTTCAGTGTATCCGAGTATGCCTTTTAGCTCGTTTTCCGATGCTCTCTTCATCTCAGCGCAGATCTCGTCGTATGTGGCTGGCTTTGCAAGGTTGCAAGTCAAGTCGACGACTGACACGTCCAATGTAGGGACGCGCATCGACATACCTGTGAGTTTGCCTTTCAGTTCAGGGATGACCTTACCCACTGCCTTAGCTGCACCTGTTGTCGAAGGGATGATGTTGCCTGCTGCGGCACGACCGCCACGCCAGTCTTTCAATGAGTGACCGTCGATAGGTTTCTGTGTGGCTGTTGTTGAGTGCACTGTGGTCATCAAACCGCTGGTGATACCCCATTTGTCGTTGACGACCTTAGCAAGAGGTGCCAAGCAGTTGGTGGTGCACGATGCGTTTGAAACGACCTGTGTGCCTTTCACGTAAGTCTTGTCGTTGACGCCGCAGACGAACATTGGAGAGTCGTCTTTTGAAGGGCCGGCGAGAATGACATATTTTGCACCTGAGTCAAGGTGTGGTTGCACAGCTTCCTTGGTGAGGAATTTTCCTGTGGCATCGATGACGTAATCCGCGCCATATTCGCCCCATTTCAGGCCAACTGGGTCACGGCTAACACTCGTCGGAATTTCTTTTCCGTTGATAATCAACGTGCTCTTTTCCAGATTGAAATCAAGAGTTCCATCAAACTGGCCGTGCATTGTGTCATACTTAAGCATATATGCTTGATAATCAACAGGACACGTTCCGTTCATGTAAACAATCTCAATGTCGTCACGTTTCTGGGCGGCACGTAGCACCAATCGACCGATTCTTCCAAGTCCATTGATACCAATTCTAATTTTCTTAGCCATGATGATATTATTTTGTTAACAAAAAAATTTGTGCATAAATAGTTTTGCAAAGTTAGACACTATTTTTCAATAAAACAAGCAAATTTCAACAATTTTTAAAAAAATAAATATTTTCGTCATTTTGATAAAATTTCGTATTTTTGCAAAATTAATATATTATTTTGGAGTAATTTGGTTTTTAAGGAGAAAATTGTTTTTTTTAAGATGGATAAGATCAGAAATTTTTGCATAATAGCTCATATTGATCATGGTAAAAGCACCTTGGCTGACAGATTGATAGAACTCACTAACACACTGACTAAGAAAGAGTTAGTGGATCAGGTGTTGGACGATATGGATCTTGAGCGCGAGCGTGGCATCACCATAAAAAGTCATGCCATCCAGATGAAATATGAGCATGAAGGCGAGGTTTATACATTGAATCTTATCGACACTCCCGGTCATGTCGACTTCTCATACGAGGTTTCACGTTCGATAGCCGCCTGCGAAGGAGCTTTGCTGGTCGTCGACGCATCGCAAGGCATTCAGGCTCAGACGATTAGCAATCTATACATGGCCATCGACCACGACCTTGAGGTGATACCTGTTTTAAATAAGATCGACATGGAGAGTGCGCAGCCTGAGAAGGTGGAGGACCAGATTGTGGACCTTATAGGCTGCGACCGCGAGGATATTTTACGCTGTTCGGCACGTACAGGCTTCGGAGTTGAAGAGATTTTGGAGGCCATCGTGAAGCGTATACCGGCACCGAAAGGCGACCCCGACGCACCGCTACAAGCTCTGATTTTCGACTCCGTCTTCAACTCTTTCAGAGGAATCATCGCCTACTTCAAAATTGTGAACGGCACCATACGTACGGGCGAAAACGTCAAGTTTTTCAACACCGGAATGGAATACGACGCTGATGAAATCGGTGTCTTGCAGATGAAACAAGTGCCTCAGAAAGAGCTTTCGGCAGGCAATGTGGGATATATCATATCTGGTATCAAATCTTCGAAAGAAGTGAAAGTCGGCGACACCATCACATCTGTCGACAACCCTTGCGACAAGCCTATCGCAGGATTCGAAAATGTGAAGCCAATGGTGTTCGCAGGCGTCTACCCTGTCGATGCCGATGATTACGAGGAACTGAGAAGCTCGTTGGAAAAACTGCAGCTCAACGACGCCTCATTGGTGTGGGAGCCTGAGTCGTCAGCGGCATTGGGATTCGGATTCCGCTGCGGCTTCTTGGGACTGCTGCACATGGAAATCATCCAAGAGCGCCTCGACCGCGAGTTCAACATGGATGTCATCACCACAGTGCCTAACGTCTCGTTCAAGGCCTATCTGACCGACGGCACCATTGTGGACGTACACAACCCGAGCGGAATGCCCGAAGTGACAAAAATCGACCATATCGACGAGCCTTATATCTTGGCACAGATAATCTCACAAAACGAATATGTCGGCTCAATCATGACATTGTGCATTGAAAGACGCGGCATCCTGAAAAACCAGGTGTATCTCACCACCGACCGCGTGGAGCTCACCTTCGAGATGCCTCTGAGCGAGATAGTGTTCGACTTTTACGACAAACTCAAGTCAATATCAAGAGGTTTCGCCTCTTTCGACTATCATATCTGCGGCTACAAGCCATCGAAGCTGGTGAAATTGGATATCATGCTAAACGGCGACACCGTCGACGCCCTCTCAACATTGATTTTCGTTGACCACGCCTACTCTTTCGGACGCCGCATGTGCGAGAAACTCAAGGAATTAATACCGAGACAGCAGTTCGACATCGCCATACAGGCCGCTATCGGAGCGAAAATCATCGCAAGAGAGACAGTGCGCCAGGTTCGTAAGGATGTTACCGCAAAATGCTACGGCGGCGATATCTCACGTAAGCGCAAGCTCCTTGAAAAACAGAAGGAAGGAAAGAAACGTATGAGGCAGATCGGAAATGTGGAGGTGCCACAGTCGGCGTTCCTCGCAGTGCTGAAACTGGATTAATTATTCAAATAAATAATACTAATATCAGGATTTTCTGATTTCGTTTTGAACGTCACCGTTTTTGTTTTATTCGGTTCGAGATCGAAGAAATTATCTGATACATCAGAACACTGTGAATTCTCTGAGAACCAAATGTAAACATCCTTCACAAAAGTATTAGAAACAAGAGTGATGGTACCAATACCATTTTCAACTGTTATTTCCGGTATCAGGTCAACTTTTTTCAGTTCCAGATATTTTGGCTCAAAGAAACAATGTATTCTTTCAGCAATAGTTTCATCATTTTCAACAAGTTGCATTTCAAAATAAATCTCTCTAAAACTCAATTTCTCCTTAAAATCAGCCACAAATATTGGCACATAAATGCTGCTGTTTTCGGGAATAAAAACCTTCTCGGTATGAGATTTTAAGAGTTTTCCATCAAAATCGCGTATGTTTATCACCAAATCGGCGTCAATATCCTTATAATAATCGTTACAAATGTAAATCGTGGGGCTGTCATCGCCAATCGGCAGCTTATTACATGGCAGCACACCTATTAATAAAGGTGAATACAAATCCTTCAGTTTCCAATGCAATGCTTTTTTATTTCCAGCATAATCTATTGACGACCAAGATATTACAGGCCAAGCATCATTGAGTTGCCAGTAAAGGGTTCCCATACAGTAAGGTTTCGCGGCGCGCTGAGCTTCGATGGCGAGACCAATGCCGTAAGCCTGGGATAATTGGGAATAATAAACGTCACGGGCCCAATCGTCATTTCGACCGACCATAGGGAGCGGAGAAATCTCAAGCAAATTGGAGGAGATTTCTCCATTCCGCTTCGCTTCAGTCGAAATGACGTAGTGCTCGATATGTTTCTGTATCAGCTCCTCGCCTCTCGGGTGTTTCTGATGCTTCGTTTCAATGTTCGGGTATGCCTGATAACCGAATTCGCTGTTGAAGCGACCCACTTTCTCGAGATAAGCCTCGTACGGCTGCTCGCCCCACCAGACTCCCCAATAGTGCACGTCCCCTTCGGTAAGACTTTCCGGCTTACCCCAGCCGTTTTTCGGCGAGCTCGGCCAGTAGTCGCGCGTACCATCGTATGTATCAACGACTTCCGTAAAAATATCCACAAACAGAGTGTCCATGCCGTGTTTCATCTCGGCGTAGTCGTCGTCGGTCCAGCCCATTGATTTTTGCCAGCCCCAATTGACGTAGCCCTCGCTCACCTCGTTGTTGCCGCACCACAGTGCAAGCGACGGATGGTTCTGATAATGAACGACTTGCTGAATCGCCTCTTCACGGACGTTGTTCAGAAACTCATCAGAATAAGGGTACGTCGTTCCGGCGAACATGAAATCCTGCCACACCATGATGCCGAGGCTGTCGCACACATCGAAGAAATAATCTGGCGGATAGATGCCTCCGCCCCATACCCGGAGCATATTGAAATGAACAGGCACGCATTCAGCTAACAGCTTGACAGTCTTATCTTTAGACATCCACGTCTCAATCATCTCCTCAGGAACGTAGTTGGCGCCTTTGATGTATACCTTTTTGCCGTTCACCTTGAAATACAAGGCGCTTCCGATGCTGTCGGGCTCTTCGATGAGCTCTATCTTACGAATTCCAGTTTTAACTTTCTGAGTATCAACAAGTTTGTTGTCTTTAAAAACTTTAACTACAAATTCAGTCATTGTCTGTTCACCCATCTCGTTTGGCCACCAGAGTTGAGCGTTTTCAATCGTAAATGGGATGCTGACAAGGCTGTTTATCGGACCACAGACAGTATTTTCGGCTAATTTTGTTCCGTTACCAAAAACATCAAATCTTAGTACTCCCTCAAAATCGCTGTAAAGTTTAATATTTGCTATCATTTCAGCAGATTCACCAGTGACATTTTTGGTCAAAAATGCTATATTTTCGATTTTAAAGTCATTCCAGCCAACAAGTTCAACCTCTTTCCAGATGCCGATATTCAGATAACGAGGTGCCCAGTCCCAGCCGTTTTGATAGGCAGCCTTTCGCATCACGGCATATTTTTCCGGGAAACGAAGGCGGTAAGTTTCTATGAGGCTATCTCTTTGTTTATCAAAAGGATAGAAACGCACTTTAAGCTCATTGCCATGCTTTTTCAAAATATTTTTCACCTCTTTTTCATAACGGACAAACATATTATCCGAATGCAAAATCTTCTCTCCGTTGAGCCAGACATCGGCATAAGTATCCAAACCATTGAAAATCAAGTCGATATTATCGTTTTGCCAAACGCCATTTTCAACATCAAACCTCAGCGAATAATCCCAGATATGCTGCGGAATCCATTGCAGTTGTTGCTCTTCATCGCCTTCTCCGTAAGGATGGGGTATCAGACCTGCATCATACAAATCAGCATGTGCTTCAGAAGGCAGATTCACCTGCAAATTGATGCCTAAGGTGTCGGTTTTGAGGTTCCATCCTGAGTTCAGTGATTGAGAGAAGTCGTGGTGTTTGGCTGTACACGAAACAGCCATGACTATCAACAAGAAATATAGTAGCTTTTTCATATTTGATTAATTCATAAGGATGAGATTTACTTACCCGATGCGGAATTTTCGTTTCGCTCAGGTCTTTCGTTTCGTTACAGTCGAAATGATGGGGTGTATATTATGCTTCGGTTGATATGACCGACACGATTTCTTTAACTCTGTTGACATCCGACACTTTGCATATTTTAACCTCATTCATATCCTCGTCGGGATAGATATCTTCGCGATACTCAATGGTTTGCGATGCCAGCGAGGCGTGGCAGTTGCTGATGCCTGTGGCACTGAGGATACGTTCGACATTGTCCTCATTTATGCCGCCACCGGCCATGATTTTAATCTTGTCGCCATAGCGGTTTTGAAGTTCACGGATAGTGTCAATTCCCTCGTATGCTGTTGGTTTACAGCCACTTGTCAAGACTTTGTCGAATCCAAGGCCAATCAGGGTTTCTACAATTTCGAAAGGATTTTTGCTGTCGTCGATGGCGCGGTGGAAGGTGAATTTCATGCCTTTACCCGCCTCCATCATCAGTTTTATGGCATGGGTGTCGAGTTCACCTTTAGTGTTCAGTGCTCCTATGACAACGCCTTCGTAGCCCATGTCTCTCACCTTGCGGATGTCGTTGCACATTGTTTCAACCTCAGCGTTGTTGTACACGTAATTGCCTTCGCGGCAACGTATCAGCACGCGCACAGGGATATGACGAGCCGCATTTTGGCAGTTGAGCAGCGTTTCATGTGATGGAGTCAAGCCGCCGACCTCCAGCGCCTCGCAGAGCTCGGCGCAGTCAGCACAGCCGACGACGCCGTTAATCATCGACTGAAAACCATTTGCACAAAGTTCAAAGTTAACCATGACATAATTTTTCGCAAAGATATGAAAAGTTTTGTAATTTTGCAAATTATTTTCAGAAAAAAATGATTTATTCTGCGGAATTTGAAAATAAAATCGGCTTCAAGGCCGTGAGAGAACGTCTTAACACCTTGTGTATCAGCGAGATGGGAAAAGAATTTGTCGGCAAGATGAGTTTCAGCACCGATGTCGACGAGATTCGCACTTATCTGCGTCTGATACAGGATTTCGAGACGCTTTTGCAGGACGGGGTGCCTTTTCCTGTAAGGGATTACAACGATTTGCGCGACGATTTCCATCACCTTGCCATCGACGGCACCGTCATCAGCCTTGAGAGCCTATTTGCACTGAAGCCCACCCTTTCGGCGCTATCGTACATTTTCAAATTTTTCAACTCGGAGTCTTCCGATAAAGTGCCATATCTGAAAGCATTAGCCGAAGGTATTTCCATTGACAATCATATCTTTACAGAGATAAACCGTCTCATCGACGACAAAGGCGAGATTCCCGACAACGCTTCCGCGGAACTCGCTGAGATACGCAGAGATATAAGGCGAAAACAGAGCTCCATCGACCATAGGATGCATAAGATATTAGTTGAGGCGAAAAACTCCGGCTGGACCGACAGCACCGCAGAGATGACAATACGTGACGGAAGGCCGGTGATACCTGTGCGTGCCGCAGATAAAAGAGCTTTGCGAGGCTTTATCCACGATGAGTCGGCGACGGGACAGACAGTGTATATCGAGCCTGCCGAAATCTTCGAGACCAACAACGAAATCAAGGAGCTGGAATACGCCGAGAGACGTGAAATAAACAAGATTTTACTGGCATTCACGAAGATTCTGAGACCTGAGATTCCTAATTTAATCATGGCATGGCGTCTCCTCGGACTGCTTGATTTTATCAGGGCTAAGGCATTATTGAGCCACGAATACGGTTGCGTCATCCCGGAAGTCATCGACGAGCCGATGTTCGACTGGATTGAGGCGCGGCATCCGCTGTTAGAAGAGAAATTGAAGGGACAAGGGAAACATATTACGCCACTGGATTTGAAACTCGGTGTTTCCCGTCATTTCGAGCGAAACGAAGTGGAGTCGAGAAATCTCCAGCAATCTGATGATACTGAACAATTGAATGGCGGAGATTTCTCCGTTCCGCTACGCTCCAGTCGAAATGACGAGAGGGGGATGTCCAGTCGAAATGACGAAACGGAACGAATTTTAGTGATTTCCGGTCCGAACGCAGGTGGTAAGTCGGTATGTCTCAAGACGATAGGGCTTTTGCAATACATGCTTCAATGCGGTTTGGCGATTCCTGTCAAGGTGGACTCGAAATGTGGCATCTTCCACGACATGTTTATCGACATCGGCGATGAGCAGTCGCTTGAAAACGACCTCTCGACATACAGCTCGCACCTTATCAATATGAAAGCGCTCATCGAGAACGGCAACGAGCACTCGCTGTTCCTCATCGATGAGTTCGGAACAGGCACAGAGCCACAGCTTGGAGGTGCCATAGCAGAAGCTATCTTGTTGAAAATGAACGAGAAAAAGGCGTTCGGAGTGGTCACGACACATTATGCCAACTTAAAACTTCTCGCCGACAACCATCCAGGCATCGTCAACGGAGCGATGCTGTTCGACACAAGATATCTGCAGCCACTCTACGTGATGATGATCGGCAAACCCGGTTCATCGTTTGCCTTCGAGATAGCGAAAAAAATCGGTTTTCCTCAGGAAATACTTGACAGTGCGGCAGTGATATCGGGTCGCGAGCACCTCGACTTCGACCAACAGCTTCAGCAACTCGAAATCGAGAAGAAAGAGGTCCGAAAAAAGGAATACGAGCTTAAAGTCGCCGATAAGCTGCTCGATGAAGTCGTCACGAAATACAAAGGCCATCTTGCCGACATCGAGAAACACAAAAACAGGCTTTTGAAAGAGGCCAACAAAGAGGCGCAGGCGCTCATCGACAAGGCCAACGCCAAGATTGAGCGGACCATCAAGGAAATCAAGGAGGCACAGGCAGAGAAACAGCGCACCAAGGAGCTTCGCGAGGAGCTCAAGGAGATGAAAAACGACCTCGTGAAAGATGCAGAAGTCATCTCGAAGAAGCTTAAAGCCGAAGAAAAAGAAGAAGTCGTCGCCCAAGAGCTTAGAGTGGGCGACACGGTGTGTATCAATGAGTTAGAGATCATAGGCGAGCTTTTGGCGATATCCGACACTGATGCCACGGTGCAGTTTGGAGATGTGAGACTGCGCACCACAGCCGACAAGCTACGCAAGCTTAGCAAGACGCAGGCCAAGAAAGCCGCCAACAACCCATCGTATCTGCGCAAGAGCATCATGAACGACATCAACGAGAAGGCACAGCACTTCAACCTCACCTTGGATGTTCGCGGTCAGCGTGGTGATGAAGCCGTCGACAACGTGGCGAAATACATTGATGAAGCTACACTATTGAGTATCAAGGAAGTAAGTATCCTTCATGGCAAAGGCAACGGCATTCTCAGAAAGCTCATCAGAGAATACCTGAGCAAGCAGTCGTGCGTACAGTCGTTCAACGACGCCAGCTTGGAGACTGGCGGCGCCGGAATTACGAGAGTTACTTTGAGATAACTATTCTTTTAGTAATTCTGTCGACTCCGTTATCAACTGAGATGAAGTAGATTCCTTGTGGGAACGAACTGAGATCAAGTATGCCGTCAGATAACGATTCTTTTGATAACATCTTGACTCCCAGCATATTATAAACAGCGATAAGATAATTACCTTCGGATTCCGTTGTAATATTCACAATTCCGTTAGTCGGATTCGGTGAAACTAAAAAATTGAATTTTTTATTGACAAAATGCTCATTCACTGCATCATGACTAAAATTGATGCACAAATTGTCGATTGCCATAACCTTTGCATCGGTTGTGGTGACCCCCTTTCCACTACCTTCAAATCTGATTCTAACCTGCACATAATCGCTGCCGATATAGTCGTTGATAGAGAAAGCATAATCGTTCCATTGTCCCATAGCGCCATCGATTTTAGCAATTTTATGCCAAGTTTTTCTATCTGTGGTTACCTCAACAAAAACATTTAAGTTATAAGGAACCCATATTGAACTAAACATCCTGTACATCTTAAATTCAACGGAGATATCTTCTGTCGTCTCAGGAATTGAAAACCATGGGGTTTCGATCATCTGCAACACATTATCATTTGTATATGTCCGCGCCAACAAGCATTTCCGTTGCTTATACATTCCCAGAACCCAATTTTCATTATAAAGATGAAGATCATCAATCGTATCATTAAAGTAATAAGATGCTGGAAGTTGAAGGGCTTCTCTTGAAAAAACCGAATCGATATTCGAGGCTGGGCTCTCAAATCCTTCAGGATCAACTCCTTTCACAAAATAATTATGCCATTCGCCGTCAACGAAATTTTCATCAACTAATGAATTCTCTGTTGTTTCGGCAAGTAACTCATTGTCTTTAAATAATTTATAAAATTCAGTCCCTGGAGCCTCGTCCCAACTTAAAAACACATTACCGTTTTTAATTGTGGCTCTGAAATCTTGAGGAGCGAGCCTTCCGTCGGCAAGTTCGGCAGTGGCAGCTATCACTGCTTTCACAAAGCCTTCCGACAAAGCGAAGCAATTCACTCCAGAGCCGATGGTATCGTTCGGTGTGTGATAATAAACATTTTGCTCTTTATATTCAACGTCGCCGATGTACAACGCCGGATATTCGTGAACATCAAAGCTCAAGTGGTCGCCACCGTAAGCATCCATCTCCGTAAAACGCCTTGTCGGCATCTCAGGGATATAAAGATTAGCCACATTTTGGTAATAATCGAACAATCTTTCCGAAATATAGGAAAAGCCCGTATACATTGTAACTGGACCATACTCAGCACCCGGCCAGAAGCCAATCATGTCCATATTGAAAACGCCAAGAATATTCATATCTTCACGGGCACATTTCTGCACAAACGGATAGCTGCCCACCATCAAGCGTTCTTCCCCGTTGAATGGGATGTAAAGGATTGTGCGCTTGAACTGATATTGGCTTAAAATTCGGGCACATTCAAGAACTCCGGCGGTTCCCGAGGCGTTGTCGTCGGCACCTGGCCCGTCAGGATGGTCGTAATGCGATGCCACGATGATATATTGGTCCGGGAACTCAGTGCCAGGCTGGATGGCGATGACGTTGCCGGCATCGAGAGTATCACCATATCCTATATAACCTGTATGATGATGGATGTAAGTCTCCAGTCCGATTTCATCGAAACGGTCGAGAAGATAATTCTGCACTGTAAGCGCCGCTGGCGAAGCGCAGTCGCGGATAAACTGCTGCATCCATGAAATTGTATTGAACAAATTCACTGTATCGACCTGATTGACCATCTCAACAATTGCAGGATTGGTCTCGCTTACCACTGGATAAGTCTGGTTACGATTGCCCTTGTTGTCAACAAGCTGCGCATTCAACACATTGATAATCAGAGCAAAAATCAATAAAAGCAAATACTTCTTCATAGTTGTAGCATTTAAGTGACTGCAAATATACAAATTATATACGAATATATGCTATTTTGTAATAATTGTATAAAAATGATAAAATCAATCAAATTTTGAGTATATATTCATCTTCTGATTTTCAACCGTGTAAATCCATATCTCGTTGAGATCTTCGATTGCTTTGTTTGTGAGATGATAATGATTCATAATGTTTGGCTTTCAGTTGTTTCAAATTGGTTTCAGGGTCGAAATCATCGTTCCGACCGCTTTCAAGTCCTTCGTGGATAGCACTCCTCAATTGCGCCACCTTCTGTTCCCTCTCCTCCAAGAGGCGAAGACCTGCTCTAACCACCTCACTGGCGTTGTTATACCTGCCTGTTTGAATGGTCGAGCTGATAAAATCATCAAAATAACTGCCTAATGCAACAGATGTTGTTTTCATATCATTTATATTTTTTCGATGCAAAATTACTAATAATTATTAAATTTTGGTAATTTTTAAAAATTACCAAAATAATGTAGAGGCGCACGGCCGTGCGCCTCTACATTCGTATGTTCTTTTTGATTAAATACTAAAAACCTTCTGGATCTTTCCAACCATGTCAAGTTTCTCCCAGGCGAAGAATTCGACGTTTTTGTAGTTCTTGCCGTTTTCGGTGAAGGTGTCCTTGTCTTTGTACATCACCTCGACCTTTGCGGTGAACGGGTCGCGACCGAAGTGACCGTACGATGCCGTAGGCTCGAAGATAGGGTTCTTCAGTCCGAAACGTTTCACGATGGCATACGGACGGAGGTCGAACAAAGTCTTGAGTTTCTCAGCTATCTCAGCGTCGCCCATCTTCTTGCCGTTGGCGTCTTTCACGTGAGCTGTGCCGTAAGTGTTGACGTAGAAACCGACAGGCTGTGCCACGCCGATAGCGTATGCTATCTGCACGAGAGCCTCGTCGCAAACGCCTGCTGCCACAATGTTTTTAGCGATATGGCGTGCTGCGTATGCCGCCGAGCGGTCGACCTTCGATGAGTCTTTACCCGAGAACGCTCCGCCGCCGTGTGCGCCACGACCGCCGTAGGTGTCGACGATGATTTTGCGGCCTGTGAGACCCGTGTCGCCATGAGGTCCGCCGATGACGAACTTGCCAGTCGGGTTGACGAAGAGCTTCATGTCGGCCTTGAAGAGGTTTCTAACTCTCTGAGGCAGAATCTTTTTCACCCTCGGGAGCAATATTGTGCGGACGTCATGCTCGATTTTCTCAATCATGGCAGCGTCGTCGTCCATAAACTCGTCGTGCTGCGTGGAGATGACGATGGTGTCGATGCGTAGTGGCTTCCAGTTGTTGCCGTATTCCACGGTGACCTGCGACTTGGCGTCAGGACGGAGGTATTTCATGCGTTTGCCTTCGCGGCGAATCTTTGCCAATTCCATTAAAAGTATGTGCGAAAGCTCTATGGTGAGAGGCATATAGTCAGGAGTCTCCTTGCAGGCGTAGCCGAACATCATGCCTTGGTCGCCGGCGCCTTGGTCTTCCTCGTTTTTACGTTCCACGCCACGGTTGATGTCCTGCGACTGTCCGTGAATGGCCGACAACACGCCGCATGACTTGCTGTCGAACTGATATTCCGCCTTGGTATAGCCTATTTTTTCGATGACACGGCGTGCAGTGCCTTGGATGTCAACATATCCGTTTGATTTGACTTCGCCTGCCACGACGGTGAGACCTGTTGTCACCAACGTCTCGCAAGCCACTTTTGATTCCGGGTCCTGACGCAGCATTTCGTCGAGGACGGCATCTGAAATCTGGTCGGCCACTTTATCCGGATGGCCTTCTGATACTGATTCTGAAGTGAAGTAATAACCCATAATTTTTACTTTTCTGCAGGGGTACATCGAATGTGACCAATCCTTGGACGCACTCGGTGCGGCCCTACAATGTTAATAAATATGGATAATTTGAGATTGTTAAAAGAAATACTGTTTTAGCATTTTTTCTTGTGGTTGCAATCAATCAAATCTGTCCACGTGATTTTCGGCTGCAAAGATACAATTTTTTTTGCGACACAACAACCTCTCGCTGAAAATTTATTTTTTATATTTCACGCAGAAATGGCGGAAACAGCAGAAACTATTCATCCGACAACAAAATCATCCAAAGAATTTCTGCTATTTCCTTAATTACTGTCTGAGAAAATCAATAATTATAAACGATTCGGTTAATACTCTCTTTTGCAAGAATATCATCTACATTAAAGTTTACAAGAAACCCAACACGTGTATCGGTTAACTTTAAATATGTGTATAATTGTTTGAAGTGAACCTTTTTTAATTCTTCGACCGATTTCAATTCCAAAATAACAGAATCTTCAACAACCAAATCTAAAATCAGATTCTTTTTAAGCTCTTTCCCTTTATATACGACGGGAAAATTAACTTGATTTTCATAAAACAAATCTCTTTTATCAAGTTCATACATCATGGCTTCTTCATAAACAGATTCAAGAAGTCCCGGACCTAATGCTTTATAAACATCATAAATACAGCCTCTGATTTCATAAGTTAATTCGTCAAGTTTCATAAAAATTGGTTTAAATTGTTAATAAAATTAGTTTATATTTCTGTCATTTCCTCAATTTCTGCGTGAGGAAATGACAGCTATTTTGTCAGCACCTGGAAGCACTCCTCGATGCTCGCGTCTTTGCTGTGCATCACGTTCATCTTGATGTTTTCGATTGTGTCGTTGGCGACGACCACACCTTTATTAATAATGACGATACGCGGGCACATCGCCTCCACTTCCTGCATGATATGAGTCGAGAGAAGGACTGTTTTTTCTTTGCCTAATTCGGTGATAAGTCCGCGGATTTCAACGAGTTGGTTCGGGTCGAGGCCTGATGTGGGCTCGTCGAGAATCAGCACTGAAGGGTTGTGCATCATGGCTTGGGCGAGTCCCACACGCTGGCGGTAGCCTTTCGACAGGGCGCCGATTTTCTTGCGCATCTCGACGGTGAGACCGGTCTTTTCAATCATCTCGTCGATGCGTTTTTTGGCTTCTTTGCCAGTGATATGGTGGATTCCGGCGACGAACTCGAGATATTCGCGCACGTACATGTCGAGGTAAAGCGGATTATGTTCCGGCAGATAGCCCACGTGTTGGCGCACTTCCATCGGGTTGTCGATGGTGTCGAAGCCTTCAACGGAGACTGTGCCTTCGGTCTGCGGGATGAAGCATGTTATGATCTTCATCAGCGTGGATTTTCCTGCGCCGTTAGGGCCTAAAAGTCCGACAATCTGGCCTTTTTCGATATCCAGATTCACATCATTCAGCGCCAGCTGCTGGTCATAGCGTTTCGTTACGTGGTTTACCTTTATTGACATGATAGCTCCCGAGGGTTAGAGGTTATTGATGTATTCTTCCACCTGTGCTTTCAACGGTGGCAAATCTTCGGTGATTACAGACCAAAGAACATCTTTATTAATTTGGTAATAATCATGAACAAGGATATGACGCATCTTTTCAATCACTTTCCAAGGAGTTTTGGGATGATTTTCCTTGAACTCCAAACTCAATTTATAAACGGCTTCGCCAATAATCTGTATATTATAAACTGTAGCATGAAGATGCAGCAAATCGCTGTTCAACTGCGCTTGTGTCAATCCATTAGTATATTCTTCCACATGTTGTATTGCGGTAAGAATATGATTCAATCGTTCTTTATCTCTAAGAGGCTCTCTCATAAACTAAGATTTTATCGCGGTTGGCGCTTTCTTCGGCAAATGGAAGTAAATCGCCGTCAATAACAAGGTCAACGGAACGGTGAAGCAGGGCTTCAAGGTCGCAAATCATTCCGAAAAAAGCCAATCCCATTTTTGTTCCGGGTACAAAAGTTATGAGAATATCGACATCGCTGCCAGAATTCTCCTCACCACGCGAATATGAGCCAAAAACCCATGCTTTATCCACAGGTTTCGTCTTGAAATACTCGCTTATCGTTTTTTTAACTTTTGCGTCCATTTTATTAAAACTGTTTTTCTTTGCAAAATTACAAAATTTCTTCAAATTTCAGCCTGATTTTATAAAATTTTTCAAAAACTCATTGCAATTCAATAATATTTTGTATATTTGCCGTTGGATTTGGCAAAACCATTTCCGTTTTATTGAAAAATTAGAAGCGTTATGCTCATCTAAAAGTTGGAAACGTAGGAAATTTCACAACGAATACAAAGGATGGCATAGTGACACTCACGTTATGCGTGGGCCGCTATATTCCATTTGTGTATTCGGGTTATCCTACGACCTCCAACAGAAGATGTGGTATACGGTGCCACGCTTCTTTTATTATTTGCACTATTGGGCACTATAGTGTATATAAAAACACGCTAATATGCTTTTATTACAATTATCAAGCAATTTTGGTCTGCAAAATGTTAGACTTGGAATTATTATTTTTGTGGTAGTTTTATTTTTATTTCTTCCCATTTGTATCGGAATTGCTGCACAGACCAAAGGACGAAGTGGATTCGGTTGGTTTCTACTTTCAATTCTTATTGGTCCTCTGTTTTCGATGTTATTATTATTGATAACGGGTGAAACCGATGCCAAACGTAAAGAATGGATTGTTGAAGATGAACGCATACGCGAAGCTGAACGTAATAGAAACACAAAAGAATCAAAACCAGACGATTACAAACGTTTCATGCCTCACTGATAATAGCATAAAATCGGTGTAATCCGTGGTCAGAAAAAATTAATTTTTATTAATGTTTTTCGTATTAAAATATTTTGTACTTTTGCAGTCCCAAATTTTGGGTAGAAAAATAGTGTAAAAAACACAATAAAATTAATTAACAAAATTAAATGGATACATTAAGTTACAAAACAGTTAGCGTCAACAAGGAGCATGCCAACAAAAAGTGGTATGTCGTCGACGCTGAGGGTCAGGTTCTTGGCCGCATGGCACAGGAAATCGCCCAGGTTTTAAGAGGAAAGAGGAAGGCATGCTATACTCCCCACAGTGATTGTGGCGATAATGTCATCGTAATCAATGCCGAGAAAGTCATCCTCACCGGCAACAAAATGGACAAGAAGGTTTACGTACACTACACAGGTTATCCTGGTGGTCAGCGCGTAAAGACCGTTAAGGAACTTCTGAACAAGAAGCCTATCTTCGTCATCGAACACGCGGTGAAAGGCATGTTACCTAAGACACGCCTTGGCAGCGCCATCTTCCGTAATCTTTACGTTTATGAGGGACCTAATCATCCGCATGAGGCCCAGCAACCACAAGTATTAACAATTAAGAAATGAACATCATGGAAGTAATCAACGCGTTAGGTAGAAGAAAGACAGCCGTCGCACGTATTTACATGAAAGCTGGCGAAGGCAAAATTACGGTTAACAAACGTGACTACAAGGAGTATTTTCCGACAAGCATCCTGCATTACGTGGTTGAACAGCCACTGATGCTCACCGACAACCTCGGAAAGTATGACATTAAGGTCAACCTCGATGGCGGTGGTATCAACGGTCAGGCAGAAGCTCTCCGTCTCGCTATCAGCCGCGCATTGTGCGAAATCAACGCTGAGTATCGTCCTGTTCTGAAGGCTAAAGGTTTGATGCGTCGCGACCCACGTATGGTCGAGCGTAAGAAGCCAGGTCAGCCAGGCGCACGTAAGAAATTCCAATTCAGCAAACGTTAGTCTATTAAAAGGAAACATCATGACACAAGCAACATTTGAAGAGTTATTAGATGCAGGTTGTCACTTCGGTCACCTCAGAAGAAAATGGAACCCGAACATGGCACCGTACATCTTCATGGAACGTAACGGTATCCATATTATTGACCTGTACAAGACACAGGCCAAGATCGACGAGGCAGCAAACGCTCTCCGTCAGTTAGCAAGATCAGGAAAGAAAGTCCTTTTCGTAGCTACAAAGAAACAGGCTAAAGACATCGTGGCTGAACTCGTTTCAAGAGTCAACATGCCATACGTCACTGAGCGTTGGCCTGGTGGTATGCTCACCAACTTCACCACAATCCGCAAGGCAGTGCGCAAGATGGTCAGCATCGACAAACTTATCGCCAGCAGCCAGTACAACAACCTCTCAAAGCGTGAGCGTCTCCAGATCGAGCGTGAACGTGAGAAACTCCAGAAGAACCTCGGTTCAATCGCCGACCTCAACCGCCTTCCAAGCGCAGTGTTCGTAGTCGACGTGATTAAGGAGCACATCGCAGTGGCAGAGGCTAGAAAGCTCAACATCCCTACCTACGCCATCGTCGACACCAACTCAAATCCTAACCTCATCGACTTCCCGATCCCGGCTAACGACGACGCATCGAAGTCAATCGCTCTGATCGTGAGCAAGATGGTTGAAGCTATCGAAGAAGGTCTCAACGAGCGCAAGAACACCATGAAGGACGCCGACATGGCCGAAGCCGAAGGTGAAGAGGAAATGGACAACATGGTCGAAGAAGAGGAAGTGAAGGAAAAGGAAGAGGAAACAAAACGTCCTCGCCGTCCTCGCAAGACCGTCGCAAAGAAAAACTAATTATTAAAAAAGAAAGGTAAAACAATGAATATTACTGCAGCTCAAGTCAATGAACTCAGACAAATGACAGGCGCAGGTATGATGGACTGCAAGAAAGCCCTCGTTGAATGCAACGGCGACAAGGAAGCAGCTATCGACTACCTCCGCA
>JAEEGG010005231.1_pt1 | contig 30979 bp, 31 predicted proteins | sample 9134161 | NCBI WGS metagenome assembly JAEEGG01 (sample SAMN16246543, study PRJNA631951) | gut metagenome | biome: gut microbiome; feature: rumen; material: CR-attached | host: Bos | place: Iran: Karaj | collected 2018-10
CGTGACGTGGACTACGTCATCATCGACGGCAAGGTCAAGATCGTCGACGAGCAGACCGGCCGTATTATGGAGGGACGCCGCTGGAGCGACGGTCTCCACCAGGCTGTCGAGGCCAAGGAAATGGTGAAGGTCGAAGCCGCTACCCAGACTTTCGCGACCATCACCCTGCAGAACTACTTCCGTATGTATCACAAACTTGCCGGTATGACAGGTACTGCAGAGACGGAAGCAGGCGAGTTCTGGGAGATCTACAAGCTCGACGTGGTGGTAATCCCCACAAACCGTCCCGTCATCCGCAAGGATGAGGACGACCTTATCTACAAGACAAAGAAAGAGAAATATAACGCTGTCATAGCGAAGATCCAGGATCTTGTGTCCCAGGGAAGGCCGGTGCTCGTCGGTACCACTTCAGTCGAGATATCCGAACTGCTCAGCAGGATGCTCAAGATGAGAGGCATCAAGCACCAGGTGCTGAACGCTAAGCAGCACGCCCGTGAGGCCGAGGTTGTCGCACAGGCAGGCAAGGCCGGCACCGTGACCATCGCCACCAACATGGCCGGCCGTGGTACCGATATCAAGATCGATCCCGAAGTGCGCGAAGCAGGCGGACTTGCCATCATCGGCACCGAGCGTCACGACAGCCGCCGCGTGGACCGTCAGCTGCGAGGCCGTTCCGGACGTCAGGGAGACCCGGGCTCTTCAATCTTCTATGTGTCTCTCGAGGACAACCTGATGCGTCTGTTCGGCTCCGAAAGGATAGCCGGAGTCGTTGACAAGATGGGCCTCACCGAGGGTGAAGCTCTCCAGAACTCAATGCTGTCAAGCTCGATCGAAAGGGCTCAGAAGAAAGTTGAGGAGAACAACTTCGGTATCCGTAAGAATCTCGTGGAATATGACGACGTGATGAACTCGCAGCGCGAAGTCGTCTATTCAAAGCGCCGCAGCGCCCTCACCGGTGAACGCATCGACGTCGACGTGATGAATATGGCCAGCGACTATTGCGACATATTCGTCGACAAGAACGGCGACCTCGACTACCAGGGCTTCTGCGAAGTGCTTATGGAAACGCTCTCCATAGAGCCTGATTTCGACGAGGCTTTCTACGACAAGGCAAAGAAAGGCGAGATATCCGAGCGTCTGAAGAATACCATCATCGACACCCAGAAGCGCCGCAACGAGACCATCGTTGCCCAGGCCTGGCCGATCATCAACTATGTCTACGAGAAGAAGCGTATGTTCTACCAGAACATCGCCATCCCCGTAACCGACGGCCGCAAGGTCCTCAACGTCCTCGTAGACCTGCGTAAGGCATACGAGAGCAAGGGAAAGGAACTGACCCGCGCCATCTCGAAGACCGTCACCCTCAGGGTCATCGACGAATACTGGAAGATCCACCTGCGCGATATGGACGATCTCAAGCAGTCGGTGCAGAATGCATCTTACGAGCAGAAGGATCCGAAACTCATCTACAAGACCGAGAGCTTCGACCTCTTCATCAAGGCTCTGGAAGGCATCTACAAGGATGTTCTGACATTCCTTCTCCGCGAGCAGATCTTCCTCAAGAACGATATGCAGTCGCCTGACGAGGTGGCTACCGAAGCGCACGAGCGCAAGACCGATATGAGCCGTATGCAGGCAGGAAGGCCCGACCTCCTTACCCGCAGCTCCGAGCCTAAGAGCAACGCTCCCATAAGGGTGGCCAAGAAAGTGGGCCGCAACGACCCTTGTCCTTGCGGCAGCGGCAAGAAATACAAGAATTGTCATGGAAAAGAGCAGGCAGGAGAATAATCTGATCGTCATCGGCTCAGGCCCCGGCGGTTATGTGGCAGCGCTGGAAGCTGCCAAAGCAGGTTTTGATGTGACTGTAGTGGAGAGCGCGTCGCTCGGCGGCGTATGCCTCAACTGGGGGTGCATCCCAACCAAGGCCCTGCTCAAGAGCGCCCAGGTAATCAATCACTCCCGTGAAGGCGCGGCCTACGGTTTCTCCGCAGACAATATCCAACCCGATGTAGAGCGCATCTTCGCCCGCAGCCGTGAGGTTGCCGCGACGATGAGCCGGGGCATAGAATTCCTTTTCAACAAGGCAGGTGTGAAACTCGTCCAGGGAACCGGCCGCATCCTTCCCGGAAAGCAGGTTGAGGTGATCGCTGAAGACGGTTCGACCAGCGTGCTGCAGGCGGCGCACATCATCATCGCTACCGGTGCCAGGCCTTCAAGCCTTCCGTTCGCTCCCGTGGACGGGGAGAAAATATGGTGTTCCCGCCAGGCCCTGATGCCCCCATTCATCCCGAAGTCGATGGCAGTGATAGGTTCAGGCGCAGTCGGCACCGAATTCGCTTTCTTCTACCGCAGCCTCGGAGTCGAAGTCACCCTCATAGAATTCCTCGACAGGGTGCTTCCCCTCGAAGATGACGACATATCAGCCCAGGTGAGCCGGAGTCTCCGCAAGATGGGCATCAAAGTGATGACTTCATCCGCTGTCCAGGCTGTCGAAAAGGGCGAAACCTGCACCCTCACGGTCAAGACCAGGAAAGGGGAGGAGCAGCTTGAGGCCGAGGTCGTACTTTCGGCCGCCGGCGTGGTTCCCAACACCGATTTCATAGGTCTGGAACAGGTGGGTGTCGAGATGAACCGCCGCAAGATAGTCGTCGATTCTGCTTATATGACCAATGTCGAAGGCATCTATGCCATTGGAGACGTAATCTCAACTCCGGCTCTTGCACACGCTGCCAGCGCCGAAGCCGTTGCCTGCGTTGAAGGCATTGCAGGCCACGAGCACAAGCCCGTGAATTATGAGACTATGCCAGCCTGCACATACATCAGTCCCGAGGTCGCTTCCGCAGGCCTCAGGGAGCGCGATGCCGTGGCAAGGGGCATCGAATACAGGGTTGGCCGCTGCCAGTTCGCATCGAACGGCAAGGCTGTTGCTGCCGGTGAAAAGGACGGTTTCGTGAAGGTTATCTGCGATGCCAACGACGGCCGTTTGCTCGGCGTACATCTAGTAGGCGCGAACGTGAGCGAAATGATAGGCGGTCTCGTGCTGGCAATGGACTGCGGCGTTACAGCCGACAGACTGTCGCACACGGTGTTCCCTCATCCGACGATGAGTGAAGCCATCTGCGAGGCCTGCAAGCAGTTGATGGCAAGATAGCCTTTAGAATCTCTCCTTGATGTTGTAGCTGTTGCGGTTGCTGCTGTTGCGGCTTATGAGCTCGCCGATGAATCCGGTGAGGAACAGCAGTGTGCCAATGATTACCGCCAGCAGTGCAAGGTAGAACAGTGGCTGGTCGGTAACCGCACGGAAAATGCGTCCCTGGCTCTGGAGCACAAGTTTCTTGATGATCAGCCAGAGAGTGATCACGATACCGATGAGGAAAGTGACAGTGCCCATCAGTCCGAAAAGGTGCATCGGCTTGCGTCCGAACACCTGCAGGAACCAGATGGTCATCAGGTCGAGGAAGCCGTTGACGAAACGGTTGAGTCCGAATTTGCTCTTGCCGTATTTGCGCTTGCGGTGGTGTACGACCTTCTCTCCGATTTTGCCGAAGCCGGCTTCCTTGGCCAGATAGGGTATGAAACGGTGCATCTCGCCGTAAACTTCGATGTTCTTGACCACTTCCTTGCGGTATGCCTTCAGACCGCAGTTCATGTCGTGGAGCTTGATGCCGGTGACCTTGCGGGCAGTGGCGTTGTAGAGCTTTGAAGGAAGGTTCTTGGTCAGCTTGTTGTCGTGACGCACTTTCTTCCAGCCGGAAACGAGGTCGTATCCGTCCTCGCGTATCATCCGCATCATCTCGGGAATCTCGGTGGGGTCGTCCTGAAGGTCGGCGTCCATCGTTACGACGATGTCGCCTTCGGCGGCTTCGAAACCGCAGTAAAGGGCTGCGGACTTGCCGTAGTTGCGGCGGAAGCGGATGCCGTGGATGGTCTTGTCCGTCACGGCCATTTCCTGTATGGTGTCCCAGGAACCGTCGGTGCTGCCGTCGTCGACCATTATGATTTCATAATCGGACACATTGCCGGCGAGGGCTTCGTGTATCCATTGAACAAGTTCCCTGAGGGATTCCTTCTCGTTGAAAAGAGAAATGACGATAGACAGTTCCATAGGTTGTGATCTTAGGACTGCAAATATACAAATAATAAACTAGAACAGACCGAACAGGAGGGCGTCGATGCGGTCGGTGATGGTGCGGAAGTCCTGCGGGTTGTTCTCGAAATCCATATTGTCGGCATCTATTATAATGACCTTGCCGGGGTAGGAGGCGATCCACTCCTCATAGCTGTCGTTGAGGCCTCCGAGATATTCCAGGCTCATTCCCTGCTCGTAGTCGCGGCCACGCTTCTGGATCTTCGCCACCAGGCTTGCAACCGAAGAACGGAGATAAATGAGCAGGTCGGGCAGCTTCACGGTCGAGATCATCTGGTTGAAAAGGTCCATATAGGTGTCATAGTCCCGCTGCGAGATGTTGCCCAGGGCAAGGTTGTTCTTCACGAAGATGTGTACTCCTTCCATCAGGGTGCGGTCCTGGATGATGACCTTGTCTGACTTGCCTATCTCGACGAGGTCCTTGAAGCGTTGTGCAAGGAAGTAAATCTCCAGGTTGAAGCTCCAGCGGCGGATGTCCTTGTAGTAGTCCTCAAGGTAGGGGTTGTAGGTCACGGCTTCGTACTGCGGGGTCCACCCGTAGTGCTCCGAGAGCATCCTCGTGAGTGTGGATTTTCCGCTTCCGATATTTCCGGCGACGCCGATGTGCATGGTTGGATATCTTAACTTCTACAAAATTACCAAATAGGGTGGCATCCTGAACAATAACTTATCAACAATCAGGAAAAAATGTATATCTTTGCCAGCCTGAATAAGAATATCAACTAGCAGAATATGATAAAGATAACATTTCCGGACGGCAGTGTGCGCGAATACGAAAGCGGTGTAAGCGCATATGACATTGCAATGTCGATCAGCCCGAGGCTTGCGGCCGACGTGCTCGCAGCCAGCGTTAACGGTGCAGTATATGATTTGGAACGCCCCATCACAGAGGACGCTACCCTCAAGCTGCACAAATGGGAAGACGAGGAAGCCAAGAAGGTTTTCTGGCACTCTTCTTCACACCTTATGGCTGAGGCCCTGGAAACTCTTTATCCCGGCATCAAGTTCGGTATCGGTCCTGCGATCGACAACGGTTTCTACTATGACGTGGACCTCGGAGACAAGCAGATAACCGACGCCGACCTCAAGGCCATCGAGGACAAGATGACCGAGTTCGCCCGCCAGGGACAGCATTTCGTCCGCAAGGACGTTCCCAAGGCTGAGGCTATGAAGACCTTCACGGAGAAGGGTGACCAGTACAAGTGCGAGCTTATCGAAGGCCTGGAAGACGGCCACATCAGCTTCTACACCAACGGCACCTTCACCGACCTGTGCCGCGGCCCGCACCTTCGCGACACTTCTGTCATCAAGGCCATCAAGCTCACCTCCATCGCCGGAGCATACTGGCGCGGTGACGAGCACAACAAGATGCTCACCCGTATATACGGCATCACCTTCCCCAAGAAGTCGATGCTCGACGAATTCCTTGTACTGCTCGAGGAGGCCAAGAAGCGCGACCATCGCAAGCTCGGCAAGGAACTGGAACTCTTCACTTTCTCCAACAGGGTTGGACAAGGTCTGCCTCTCTGGCTGCCGAAAGGAGCCGACCTCCGCGACCGTCTGCAGGAATTCCTCAAGAAGGTCCAGAAGAGATACGGCTATCTGCCGGTCATCACTCCGCATATCGGAAGCAAGGAACTCTATGTGACATCAGGTCACTGGGCACATTACGGTGCGGATTCGTTCCGCCCGATAACCACTCCGCAGGAAGGAGAGGAGTACCTGCTCAAACCTATGAACTGCCCTCACCACTGCGAGATCTACCGCAGCAAGCCCCGTTCTTACAGGGATCTGCCTCTTCGTTTCGCAGAGTTCGGAACGGTGTACAGATATGAGCAGAGCGGCGAACTGCACGGACTGACACGCGTACGCGGTTTCACCCAGGACGACGCCCACCTCTTCTGCCGTCCCGACCAGATCAAGGAAGAGTTCTGCAAAGTTATCGACATCATCCTCTATGTCTTCAAGACTTTGGATTTCAAGGAGTACGAGGCTCAGGTCTCTCTCCGCGACCCGGAAGACAAGGAGAAATACATAGGTACCGACGAGAACTGGGCCAAGGCCGAAAGCGCCATCATCGAGGCTGCGGCTGAGAAAGGCCTGAACACCACCGTTAAAACAGGCGAGGCTGCATTCTACGGTCCCAAGCTTGACTTTATGGTGAAAGACGCGCTCGGACGCAAGTGGCAGCTGGGTACCATCCAGGTCGACTATAACCTTCCCGAGCGTTTCGAGCTCGAATACATCGACTCTGACGACAAGCGCAGCAGGCCTGTGATGATCCACCGTGCCCCGTTCGGCTCTATGGAGCGTTTCGTCGCCGTGCTCCTCGAGCACACCGCCGGCAAGCTTCCGTTGTGGTTGGCTCCTGAGCAAGTGGTAGTTATGTCACTGAGTGAGAAGTACAACGATTTTGCAAAAAAAGTTTGCGATTTATTTAATAATTACGAAATTCGCGCCGCAATAGACGACCGTAACGAGACCATTGGCAAGAAGATACGCGAGAATGAGATGAAGAGAATCCCGTATCTGCTCATAGTCGGAGAGAAAGAAGCCGAAGCAGGTACAGTCTCAGTCCGCAAGCAGGGTGGAGTGAACGTCGGCACTATGAAGATTGAAGAATTTGTGAAACTGATAAAGGACGAGATTTACAAACAACTTAACTAGGAGGATACCAATATAGCAACTTCCAACTATCGGCCACCGCGGCCCAAGCCCACACCTCAGAAGAAGAATCCCAACGCGCAGCGCGGTCCCAAGAACGAGGACAGGAACAGAATCAATGAGGAAATCACCGCACCCCAGGTGCGAGTCGTGGGAGACAATGTTGAACAGGGCATCTACCCGTTGAGGGAAGCTCTGGACATGGCTGAAGCTCAGGAATTGGATTTGGTCGAGATTTCGCCCAACTCCGATCCCCCCGTTTGCAAAATTATTGACTATCAGAAGTTCCAGTATCAGCAGCGCAAGAAAGCCAAGATGCAGAAGGCAAATGCATCGAAGGTAGTGATAAAGGAGATACGTTTCGGACCCCAGACCGACGAGCACGATTTCCAGTTCAAGCTGAAGCATGCCATCAACTTCCTCAAGGAAGGCAGCAAGGTCAAGGCTTATGTGTTCTTCAGGGGACGTTCGATACTTTTCTCCGAGCAGGGAGAGAAACTTTTGCTCAGGTTTGCGATCGAACTCGAAGACTACGGCAAAGTGGAACAGTTGCCTAAACTTGAAGGAAAGAGGATGATCATGATGATCGGTCCGGTATCCAAGAAGTAGAACATTAACGATAACAAATAAAATTTTTCGAAAATGCCTAAAATGAAAACGAATTCCGGTTCAAAGAAGCGTTTCACGCTCACCGGATCCGGCAAAATCAAGAGAAGACACGCTTATCACAGCCACATTCTCACCAAGAAGACCAACAAGCAGAAAAGGAACCTCGGCCACATCGCCATCGTTACCCCTGCCGACAACAAGAGAATCAGAACTCTGCTGGTCAAGTAATTTAATTTATTAACCGAGTGAACAGCTGACAAGACCGGGATTGCCCGGCGCTGACATTCAAAAACGCAAAATTATGCCTAGAAGTGTAAATTCGGTAGCTTCAAGAGCACGCCGTAAAAAAGTCCTGAAAGAGACCCGCGGTAATTTCCTTTCAAGAAGGAATGTCTGGACCGTTGCTAAGAACACCTATGAGAAAGGTCTTACTTACGCATACCGCGACCGCAAAACCAAAAAACGCAATTTCCGCGCATTGTGGATCACCCGTATCAACGCTGCTGCACGTCAGCACGGTTTGACATACTCTCAGTTCATGGGTAAGCTCAACGCCCAGAATGTCGGCCTCAACCGCAAGGTGCTTGCCGACCTGGCGATGAATGATCCTAAAGCATTCGAAGCAATTGTAAATTCAGTTAAGGAATAAGCTTGGCTGAAAAACAATCATACTTGAAGAACAAATGGGTACGGTTCGGTTTTTGGGCCGTACTCTATGTTCTATGGGTAGTCTGGTTGGGGAATTACTGGTGGCTTCTCGGCCTCGCGGTGATTTTCGACATCTTCATCACAAAGAAGGTACGCTGGAACTTCTGGAAGAAACGTTACAAGGAAGGGGAGAAGCGCAGCAGCTGGAATGAATGGCTCGACTCCATCATCTTTGCCGTGATCTTCGTCACCTTCATCAACATCTTCTTCTTCCAGTCTTTCAAGATTCCTTCATCGTCGATGGAATCCAGCCTGATGACCGGAGACTTCCTCTTCGTAGACAAGCTGAGCTACGGACCGAGGGTGCCCGAGCATCCCATTTCAATGCCCTTTATGCATAACGTTTTCCCGGGTTCGCTCAAGAAATGCTATGTGGAAGGTTTTGAGAGAGATTATCGCAGGCTCAAGGGTTTCTCTCAGGTCAAGCGAGACGACTATGTGGTCTTCAACTTCCCTCACGGCGACACCGTCCTTTCAAGGCTTCCTGCAGACGACTACTATATGCACGTCCGCTTTAACGGAAAGGACTACACCGAGAGGACCTACGGGCCCATAATCACCCGTCCCTCCGACAAGACCGACCATTATGTGAAACGCTGCGTGGCCGTTGCCGGGGATTCGCTCACGGTCATCGGCGGAGAGGTTTATGTCAACGGCAGCAAACAGAAGGACTACAAGGGAATTCAGTACAGCTACACTGTCGTGACCGACGGATCTCCCATCAACCCCAAAGTTCTGTCTCAGATCGGAGTGAACACGGGCGAAGCCTGGTACAATTCCGCAATGCCCGGATATCCTTCGCTCTTCCTCACGGCGGAAGGACTCGAGAAGGTGAAAGCCCTCAAGAACGTGGTTTCAGTTACCGACAATCTCGAGAGCACTTACCCCGCGGGCAGCCAGGAGATGCTGATGCTCTTTCCCTTCACCCACACCGGCTGGACCAGGGATGATTACGGTCCCCTCTGGATCCCGAAGAAAGGCGCTTCAGTCACTCTCGACCAGAACAACATCGCCCTCTACCGCCGCATCATCGACGTGTATGAAGACAACGACTTCGAGGAGAAGGGCGGCAAGTTCTACATCAACGGCCAGGAGACGGACAGCTACACCTTCAAGTATGATTATTATTTCATGATGGGCGACAACCGTCACAATTCCCTTGATTCCCGTTACTGGGGCTTTGTCCCAGAGACTCACATCGTGGGTAAACCCTCTGTAATATGGTTCTCTACGGATCAGAACAAGTCTTTCCCGGGCAATATCAGGTGGAATCGTCTGTTCAAGATTGTTTTAAAGCAAAAATAATTTGCGTATTAAAAAATAATTCTTGATATTTGCAGCCCCCAAAAGCAGATAATATATAAAAATAGTATACTATGTCACGAGTTTGTCAAGTTACAGGAAAGTCCAGAATGATAGGAAACCACGTTTCCCACTCAAGAAGGCGTGTAAAACGCGAATTCGCTCCTAACCTGAAAACCAAGAAGTTCTGGTTGGAAGAGGAGAAGAGGTTCGTCACTCTCAAGGTGTCTTGCAACGGTATGAAGACCATCTACAAGAACGGTCTCGCTGCAACCCTTAAACGTTCACAGGAAAAAGGTTTTATCGACATCGTTTAATATCACACGGCCATGGCAAAGAAAGGTAACAGGGTACAGGTTATTCTGGAATGCACCGAGCAGAAAGAAAGCGGTGTTCCGGGTATCTCAAGATACGTAACCACAAAGAACAAAAAGAACACTACAGAGCGTCTGGAGCGCAAGAAATACAATCCTTATCTGAGGAAGGTAACCCTCCATCGCGAGATTAAATAATTTTTAAAGACCAAGAATTATGGCAAAGAAAGCAGTTGCAGGTTTCCGTGGTGATAAAACCCAGAAAAATGTAGTAAAGTGCATCCGTATGGTCAAATCAGAGCGCACCGGTGCTTATGCTTTTGACGAGGATCTCGTTCCCACAGACAAGGTAAAAGAATTTTTCGCAAAGAAATAGTTTTTACTGACCAACATAAAGAAGACGGCTCTGGCAGCCGTCTTTTTTTTGTATCTTAGCGACACTTGAAATCAGACGATGAAACTCGCGTTATGTCAGTTGGATTCTCGATGGGAAGACCCTCAGTACAATCTGAAGGCCTTCGGCGAAGCTGTCGACAGCTATGTGGCCACGCACGGCACTCCTGACATCTTCGTCTTTCCCGAGTGCTTCAATGCCGCATACACCTTCAGCCTGGATTATGCAGAACCTGCCGTCGGCGGGTCGACTCTCGAGGCTATGAAGGCCAAGGCATCGGATCTGGGCTGTGCCATAGCTGGCTCCGCCATCGTAAAGGAAGGCGAACGGTTCTTCAACCGTTTCTATTTCGTCACCGAGAAGGGAGAGGTCTTCCACTATGACAAGCGCCACGCATTCTCTTATTCCGGCGAGGACAAGGTGATAAGCTGCGGCAGGGGCAAGACAGTCCTGAACTACCGTGGGTGGAACATCGCACTGACAGTATGCTATGACCTGCGCTTTCCGGTGTGGATGCGCAACGAAGGCAACTGCTACGACCTGATGCTCACCGTGGCATCCTGGCCCGCGTCAAGGAGCATTTATGCAACAAGGCTGGCGGCTTCACGGGCCATCGAAAATCTTTGCTATATGGCCTTCTGCAACCGTACCGGCCGCGATCCGCACTGCAGGTACGACGGCAGTTCCAATGTATGGGACTTCGGCGGGACGCCCGTCGGCAGGGAAGAAGTGATTGACGGCCGCAGCTTCGTGTCGGCTGAGATCGGGAAAGAAGCTCTCGTGGAATACAGGGAAAACTTTCCCATTTGGAAAGACAATGACAAATTCACAATAGAACTATGATAAAGAAGATACTCTTGGCAGTGCTGGCCGTATTGACGATGGCCTGCGCCTGCAAACACAAAGACGGAGAATACAAGCTGGATATTTATGCCGTTTCCGACGTTCACGGCCGTTATTTCAGCGAAAGCTATACCGGAGGCGACGACCAGACTTCACTCTCCAACGTGTCGGCCTATATCAAGGAGATGCGCAAGACGAATCCCGACCTTATCCTCATCGACAACGGCGACAACCTCCAGGGTGACAACGCCGCCTACTATTACAACTACATAGAGACCGATGTGCCGCACCTCTACGCCAGGATCACCGATTATATGAAATTCGATGCGGTGGTGGTCGGCAATCACGACATAGAGCCGGGTCATCCGGTGTACGACCGATTGAAGAAGGAGTACAAGATGCCGCTGCTGGCCGCAAATGCAATAGATGAAAAAAGCGGCAAGCCCTATTTTCAGGAGTATACCGTCCTGAAGAGGAACGGGCTGAAAGTCGCAGTCATCGGAATGGTCACTCCGCGTATAAGCAGCTGGCTGCCGGAAGAGAAATACAAGGGTATCGGGTTTCGTGAGGCCGCAGGTTTCACCCAGGACCTTGTGGACAGGGTCATTGCCAAAGAAAAGCCCGACGTGGTGATTCTTTCCATACACGCCGGCACTGGCACCGGGAAGCCTGATGACATCGAAAACCCCTCGCTCTGGCTGGCTGAGAACCTTCAGGGCGTGGACCTGGTCATCGCAGGCCACGACCATACTCCCGCTGTCGAAGAACCTGCCAACTTCCACCAGCAGACTATGCTTATGAATTCCGCCGACAGGACGAAGAACATAGCCCACTGCGAAATAGTTCTCAGCTATGAAGGTGGCAAGCTCGTGGACAGGCATATCAGCTGCGACCTGATTCCTATGGCCGGAAAACCGAGGGATGCCGCCTACGATACCAAGTTTGCCGAGGATTTCGAGAAGGTCAAGGCTTTCACCAACCGCAAGGTCGGAACCCTGACTGCCGACATCGACCTCAACGATGTGTTCGATGGCCCCAATCCCTATGTCAGCCTGCTCCACCAGGTGCAGCTCGACGTGTCCGGTGCACAGATATCATTCGCCGCACCGCTCGGCCGCACTGGCGTCATAAAGAGCGGAGACCTGCTCTTCAACGACCTGTTCGCCGTCTATCCCTTCGAGAATTCGCTGTACAAGATCAAGCTCAGCGGACGGCAGATAAAGGATTATCTGGAACTTGTCTATGACAACTGGGTCAACCGCCGAGGCCCTACCTACAATTTCGATTCTGCCGCCGGCATCAACTACAGGGTGCACAGGAACGCTCCGAAAGGAGAGAGGGTGCAGATCGTATCGCTCGAGAACGGCGAACCGTTCGACCTGGATGCCGAGTACACGGTGGCCCTTACTTCATACAGGGCGATGGGAGGCGGCAGCTTGCTTTCCGACGGCGCGGGTGTCGACACCTCTGACGAGAGCTCTTATGTAGTGGATATTTACGACGATATCAGGGATTTGATATTCAGGCAGATTGAATCCGAGGGCACTCTGACTCCGGAAATCAGAAATAATTGGTGCTTTGTAGAATAATAATTACTAAATTTGCCAAGAACATACTGGAGGTAATCCTATGGAACAAGCGCTTATCGAAGGACTTAACTCGAAGATAGAGACTCTGATTTCGATGTATGAAGCCTGTAAGGCGGAAAATCAGCGCCTTGAAGCTACGCTTGAAAGCTATCAGGACAAGCTCCTTGCAAGAAATACAACCATTGAAGAATTAAAAACACAGATAGATCAACTAAAACTAAAGAACAAGAACTTACAACTGGTCGATGCTTTCAACATCTCAGCCAACGACCGGGCACGTGCGAAGAGGAGTGTGGAGAAGATAATACAGGAGATAGACAATTGCATAGCAATGCTGAATATGTGACGATGGAGAAACAGACGATAAATATTATCATAGGCGGGAGGAACTACAAGTTCCAGGTAGCACCTGAGAACGAGTCCAAGGTACGTGCTGCGGCAAAGAAGATAGAGACAAAGGTGACGTCCTATCTTCAGAGATATGAAAACAAGGACATGCAGGATATATTGAGCATAGTGTTGTTGGATACCACGCTGAGCCTTATCTCATTTGAAAACAAGGACGAGATGGGCGACGTGATGCAGCAACTGCATGATCTGGATACGAAACTGGAGAAATACATTTCTAGCCGTTAGTTTTGCAAACTTTGCCAAAATCAACATTTTTTAATTAAACGAGTCAACTCGGAAGCCAAAAACAGGCCTAGGTTACCCTTCGGGGGATTCCAATCGCGGGACGGAGGAAGTTTGCGGCGTATAATCCGGAGCTCAAATCTTAATTTATTTAAGATTTTCGGTCTTAATCCAGCACTACTAACGGCTTTTTTTCAAAAGCCATACGACCGGTTGTCATTTGAGTGTACTTTTAAACTAAAATTATATTCGCCAAATGACCGCTACAATCATTATAACCGCCATTCTGGCCGCCGCCCTCGGCATCCTTCTCTACATCTTCATCAGCAGGATCATTCTCAAGAACCGAGGTGACCAGATCATCCGCGAGGCAGAAGCCAAAGGAGAGGCCATCAAGAAAGACAAGATATTCCAGGCCAAGGAAAAATTCATGCAGCTCAAGAGCGAGCACGAGACATTCATAAACGAAAAGAACCTTCAGATACAGCAGGCAGAGAGCAAGCTGAAACAGCGCGAGATGGCTCTCAACCAGCAGAGCAGCGAACTTGGACGCAAGCAGAAAGAAAACGAAACCATCAAGGAAAATCTCAAGGTCCAGATGGAAATCGTCAGCAAGAAGGCAGAAGAATACGACAAACTCCGCGGAGAAGCCATAGTCAAGCTCGAGGAGATGGCCCGTATGACCGCCGAAGAAGCAAAGGCTCAGCTCGTTGAGACAATGAAGGCTGAAGCCAAGTCCGAGGCCCAGACCTACATCAACGAAGTTATGGACGAGGCCAGGCTTACCGCCAGCAAGGAAGCCAAGCGCATCGTGATCAACACCATCCAGCGTACCGCTCCCGAGACTGCCATAGAGAATGCAGTCACAGTATTCAACATAGAGAGCGATGAGATCAAGGGTCGCATCATCGGCCGTGAAGGCCGTAACATCCGTGCCCTCGAAGCTGCAACCGGCGTCGAGCTGGTGGTAGACGACACGCCCGAAGCCATCCTGATCTCAGCCTTCGATCCTGTCCGCCGCGAGGTGGCGCGTCTGGCTCTTCACCAGCTGGTGACCGACGGCCGTATCCATCCCGCCCGTATCGAGGAAGTCGTTGCAAAGGTCCAGAAACAGCTGGAGGAAGAAATCCTCGAAACAGGAAAACGTACCTGCATCGACCTCGGTGTCCACGGCTTGAACAGTGAGCTTGTCCGTCTCATCGGACGTATGAAATATCGCAGTTCCTATGGTCAGAACCTTCTGCAGCACTCCCGTGAGGTTGCCAATCTCTGCGCTACAATGGCCGCCGAACTTGGCTTGAACGTCAAGGCTGCCAAAAGGGCCGGTCTGCTCCACGATATTGGCAAGGTATGTGAAGATGAGCCTGAACTGCCGCACGCCCTTATGGGAATGAAACTGGCCGAGAAGTTCAAGGAGAAGCCCGAGATCTGCAACGCTATCGGAGCTCACCACGAAGAGGTGGAGATGACCTCGCTCATCGCTCCGATCGTGATGGTCGGCGACGCCATATCAGGTGCCCGTCCCGGTGCCCGTCGCGAAGTGATCGAGTCGTATATCAAGAGACTCAAGGAAATGGAAGGCATAGCCCTATCTCATCCAGGCGTCACCAAGACCTATGCAATCCAGGCCGGCCGTGAGCTGCGCGTGATCGTAGGCGCCGAGCAGGTGTCAGACGCCCAGTGCGAAGAACTTTCTGCATCTATCGCCAAGAAGATCCAGGAAGAGATGGTATATCCCGGACAGGTCAAGATTACTGTAATCCGCGAGACGCGTTCTGTCGCCATCGCCAAATAACCGAAATACTATGGACGCTCCCAAGAAAGAACTCAATATCGAGCTTCGCCCCGAGATCGCTCAGGGCCTCTATACCAATCTTGCCATCATCACACATTCGCACAGCGAGTTCGTAATGGACTTCGTTCAGATGATGCCTGGAGTTCCCAAGCCCAAGGTGGTAAGCCGCGTCATTATGGCTCCTGAAAATGCCAAGAGGCTTCTCAAGGCCCTTCAGGAGAATGTTGGTAAGTACGAGCGAGAAAACGGCGAGATCAAGCTTCCCGCCCAGCCGGCTCCTGTAGTTCCTCCTCTGGGATTCACGGGCGAGGCGTAGCGTCTTATGAAAAGGGCTTTTCTGATTCTGGCTTTCCTGCTTGCCGGCTTTTCCGCTCTTGCTCAGGAGCGTAGTGTTCCTGCATATCTGGGCGGTGACTTCGGAGTTTCCATCGGATCCGGCCGCACCAGCATCGTGGTATATCCCGAGGTTGGATGGCGAGTGACCGACAATCTCTATGCAGGCGTCCAGGCTGGCTTCGGCTACTACGAAGGCAGCGGCTATTCTGATTTCTCGGTTGGAGTCATTCCTCATCTTCGTTATTATTACTATATCTACCAGCGTTTCGGCGTTTCCGCCGAGGCCGGTATGCGCTTGGGACTCACACGCCGCAGCGGCAATGAGGGGCTCATCCGTTCCTTTGACGTGGGCATCCGTCCCGGCCTTGTGATACCGATCGGCCCTAGGTATGCCGTCACCCTGCAGGTCGGATTCATCGGCTACGAGAGCGAGCGATACGGCGACGTTGTCGACGGTCACTGGGGTTTCCGTCTCCAGAGCAACGATTTCCGCATAGGATTCCTGCTGAATCTGTAGTTTTAGATATGAATCCGGTTTCGGCCAGACTCCTGAACCAGCAGCTCATCAGCCCGCAGTTCAATACGCCGCACGACGTGGTAGACTGGATGGGGGCTATGCAGGCGCAGGACTACAGGATGCTGCCCTGGGCTGTGACGATGCGCACCAGGAGGCCCTCGGTAAAAGCCTTCGAAAAAGATTTCAACGAAGGGCGGATCGTACGCGTGCATCTTTTCCGGACAACCTGGCAGCTGGTGACGGGAGAAGACCTTGGATGGATGCTGGAACTATGCCGCGAATCGGCGATGCGCGGCCTCCACGGCTGGATGAAATCCAATGGGGTCAGCATCCCGAAGGCAGAGCAGGACGCCGTTCATCAGATATTCTACGATTACCTTTCCTGGCACCGTATAGCGCTCAAGAGCGAGTTGGCGGCTGCAGTTGCAGACAGTGGCCTGGCTATGGAAGACCACAGGCTGTCATACCACATACGGCTGGCTGAATATTCCGGACTGCTCTGCAGCGGAGATTTCATACGGCAGAAAAACAGCTATGCCCTGGTGGAAGACAAACTTCCCGGCACGGCGCGGCTGCCTAGGGAAGAAGCCCTGGCAATGCTGGCAAGGAAGTATTTCCGCAGCCATGGCCCGGCCACCCTGGAAGACTTCATCTGGTGGAGCGGGCTTGGCATAGGCGATTGCCGCAAGGGTATGGATGCTGTCGGCGGAGAGCTGGTCCGGGAGCGCTGGAAAGGGCTGGATCTCTTCCTTCATCAGGACAGCCGAACACGAGGATTCCGCAGCGGCGGCGTGCATCTGCTCGCACCCTATGACGAATATCTGATCGGCTACAAGAGCCGCCACGTGGCGCTTCATCCCGACCATAGTCACCGGGCGCACAATCAAAGGGGCATCTTTTGGCCTGTCGTACTGCAGGACGGCGAAGTCATCGGCAACTGGAGCGCTCCGGCCGGCAAGGTTTCCGTGGATATATTCCATCCGGATGCCTCCCTCAACGAGGCCGTGCTGGAGAAAGAAATCAAAAGATTCAACGCACGCTGAGCGTCAGTTCGGCATCGGGTAGACCGTCGGAAGTGACGATGACGCGCATCTGTCCGGAAGTGCGGCCTGCTTGTACCACAGCCTGGGCACGTCCCATCAGGGTTGGCTTGTCCGCGCGCAGCTGGGCTTCGCCGTCAGCAGTATCACCATTGTCCATACACAGGAAACGGCCGGCTCCGAGCACCTTGACGCAGACAGGGCGGTCGGCATCCGGAACCACGGTGCCCTCGGCATCCACAAGCTCGATGTCGACATAAGACAGATCCTGCCCGTCGGCATCCAGGACAGTGCGGTCGGTGCTCAGACGGAGAGCTACGGGTTCCCCGGCGGTCCGCAGTTCGTCGCTGGTCACTTCTTTGCCTCCTTCGTCGTACGCCACTGCACGGATCGTTCCCTTGTTGTAGGGAATGCGCCATTTTATGGTATTGTTAGGAAAATCTGCCAGCCGCCGCACTCCAAGGGAAGTGTTGTTCACGAACAGTTCCACGGCCTCGCAGTTGGTGAAAACGTTCACCTGCACCATCTGTGTGTTGGCGTAGTGGGGAAAATTCCAGTGCGAAGCCAGCAGAGGCCAGGTCCACATATCCTTGCCGCGGTCAAGGGGGAGAGTCGGATCCTCTATGGCGATTTTGACTATTGGCTCATCCTTCCAAACAGCGCGGAAGAAGGCGGCCTGAGGCTTCTCATACATGCAGACGTCGTAGATGCCTGTCGGCCAGCCCTTGCTGGGCCATCCGGAAGATTCGCCCCAATAGTCGATGGCCGCCCATATGAAGTAGCCGAATATGAAATCCCGTGAGGCATAGTCATACCAGGGATTGACCTCTATGTATTCACGCAGGCGCTCGCTGCCTACCGAATAGTAGGGCATAACCTCGGAGCCGTAGATGATGCGGTCCGGGAACTGGGCGTGGTCGGTATCGAAGAAAGGTTCTTGGTAGTTGTATCCGACGACCTCGACTGCAGAGTTGAAACCGTTCTTGTTGTATGAGCGTTTATAATCTGGAGATGTGGTGACTGCCACCTTGCGGCTCGGGTCCAGACGCTCGCATTCGGCGCGCAGGGCAGCCAGACGGGCGGTGCCTTCACCAGTCATGTCACCCTGCTCGCGGGTCTCGTTGCCCACGCTCCAGAGCACCACGCTGGGATGGTTGCGGTCGCGCAAAATCATAGAGCCAAGGTCAGCCTTCCACCATTCGTCGTACCACTGGGTGTAGTAGCCGGCTTTCCATTTGTCGAAAGACTCGTCAATCACGAGCATTCCGATGCGGTCGCACCAGTCCAGGAACTCCCTGGCAGGCGGATTGTGGCTGCAGCGGATGGCGTTGAATCCAGTCTCCTTCATCAGCCGGATGCGGCGCTCGTGGGCACGGTCGGGAATGGCGGCTCCCATTGAACCTGCATCCTGATGGATGTCGCCTCCCTTCATCTTGACGCTGCGCCCGTTGAGGAAGAATCCCTTGTCCGGATCGAAGCGGATGGCGCGGATGCCGAACGTCGTCTCATAGTTGTCCACGACGCGGCCTCCTTTGTGCACGGTAGTCACAAGAGTGTAGAGTTGCGGGGTGTCGAGATCCCAGAGCGCAGGATTCTTCACGGTGAGATCCTGCTTTACGGCTTCGCTCCCTGCAGCCGGGACAGATGCTTTGGAACTGAATTTCGCCACTATCTGGCCCGACGGACTCTTCAGTTCGCTGGTGACAGTGACGGCTGCGGGCCTGTCAGTCCCGTTTTCCAGGGAGGTCTCTATATGGACCGATGCCTGCTGTGCGCTGACTGAGGGTGTCGTGACGTATGTGCCCCACAGAGCCACGTGGACGGGGTCAGTGACATTAAGCCAGACGTGGCGGTATATTCCGCTGCCGGAGTACCAGCGGGAAGTGGGGAAGTCGCTGTGGTCTACCTTGACGGCGACAACATTCTTTCTGCCCAGCTCCAGGTATTCTGTGATATCATAGGCGAAAGCCGTGTATCCATAGGGATGGAAACCCACCTGACGACCGTTTACGAACACGGTGGCGCGATGGTAAACCCCATCGAATTCCAGGCTCACGCGGCGCCCCCTCCACGATGCCGGCACATTGAAAGACTTCCTGTACCATCCTGTTCCTCCCTGCATAAAGCCCATAGAGCCGCTGCCACCCTCATCTGGTGATAGATAGGGAAGGGTCATGCTCCAGTCGTGGGGCAGCTGCACGTCGGTCCAGGCAGTGTCGTCGAAATCCGGAGCCTGGGCACCGTCAGCTGCGCTGAGTGAAAATTTCCAGTCAAAATCAAAAGAGTTGTGGATGCGTTCCGCAGCCAATGCGGTTTCGGCCATCAGCACAATGCAGAGTACGGAAAGAAGTCGTTTATATGATATCATGACAATCAATGATCATTAAGTCCGAAATACTTGATGAGGAACTTCTCGGGGGCGTCCGCAGCGGTGCGGACATATTCCTCCATAGCCTCGATGCGGGCCATGTTGCGTTCCACGCGAGACTGGTATTCATCCTTTGGCAGATGGAGGTTCTTCTCGTAGAGCCGCTCGTTGACTATGTTGAGGATCGGCGACTTGACCTTCGGCACATATTTCAGGATGCGCTTGGCCTCGAGCCTCTTCAGCTTGGCCTCTACTGCCAGGACGGAATAATGTCCGTTGGCCGCGATCTTTTCCTCATCTATGGTGATGAAGCCTCCGAAGAGACCGGGATACATCCTCATAATCACGTTCATCAGGTTGTCGAGATCCTGCCCGAGTTGCTGTGAATAAAGGCTCTCGCGGTCCACGAGCATATTGATGCGCGACGATATGTCGATTTCTTCGGTCAGCGACCAGTAGCCCGACATCTCGATGTATTTTATGGCGTAGTATGCACTGGAGCTGAACAGTTTGAACTTGCGGCAGAAATCCTCGAGGTTGAACTTGCGGCTGCTCATCGCTCCCTCCTCGTAGGGGATGCCCAGGTAAGTGAATACTTTCTGGTAGACATCCTTGATATAGTCCAGCGGCGGATAGGCTGCCATCCCTGTCTTCCTGAGGCGGCTCAGGTCGCTCTCGTTCCAGAGCAGAAGAGCATAGGACAGCTTTCCGTCGCGTCCGGCCCTGCCGGCTTCCTGGAAGTAAGCCTCAGGAGAAGCGGGCATTTCGTAATGGCAGACGAAGCGCACGTCTCCTTTGTCTATGCCCATACCGAAGGCGTTGGTGGCCACTATTATCCTTTTGGCTCCGGACTTCCACTCCTGCTGGATGTCGGCACGCACCTTGCCGTTCATACCGGCGTGATAGCCTGCGGCATCGACTCCCTGGCTCTGAAGGAAAGCGGCGACGTCCTCTGCACTCTTGCGCTTGGCGACATATACTATGCCGCTGCCGTCGACGCCTTTGCAGAGCTTAAGCAACTGGCCGAGCTTGTTCTCGGACTCCCTGATGACGTATCTGAGGTTGGGCCTCTCGAAGCCTGACACAATCATGTTGCTTTCTGCGAAGCCCAGTTGTTTCATAATGTCATCGGCCACGAAGCGTGTGGCAGTCGCCGTCAGGGCGATGACCGGCACGTCGGGCAGGATGGAGCGCAGATCCTTTATCCTGAGATAGTCGGGGCGGAAATCGTAACCCCATTGCGAGATGCAGTGCGCCTCGTCGATGGCCAGAAGGCACACTTTCATCTTTGCGACCCTGACACGGAAGATTTCGGTCTGGAGCCTCTCGGGAGACACATAGAGAAACTTGTAACCTCCGTAGACGGCATTGTCGAGGGCGATGTCGATGTCGCGGAAACTCATTCCCGAATATACGGCAAGCGCCTTGATGCCGCGTGCGCAGAGGTTTTCGACCTGGTCCTTCATAAGGGAGATGAGCGGGCTTACTACAATGCATATGCCGTCGCTCATCATCGCCGGAACCTGGAAGCATATCGACTTTCCTCCGCCGGTAGGGAGGATGGCAAGGGTGTCCCTGCCCGCCAGCACGGAAGAAATTATCTCCTTCTGCATAGGGCGGAACGAGTCGTATCCCCAGTATTTCTTCAGAGTCGCTTCCATATCTATACAAAGTTAGCAAACGGGCTCGGTTTTTACATATTTCGGCTCCACTTTTCAAAAATAAAATATTACTTTTGCAGTTGACCAAAAAGGCATTATTCAAAATAAATCATTAATATATTTAATAAACATTATGGCACAGATCGATTTCTCAAAGTACGGTATCAAGAACGCCGGCAAAATTCACTACAATCCTTCATACGAGGAGCTCTTCCGCGATGAAATGGACCCTTCTCTGACTGGTTTTGACAAAGGTGTCCTCACTGAGCTCGGAGCTGTCAACGTTATGACCGGAGTTTACACCGGACGTTCTCCCAAAGACAAATACATCGTTATGGATCCCCAGTCAAAGGATACCGTATGGTGGACTACTGATGAATACAAGAACGACAACCACCCGATGAGCGAGGAAGTATGGGGCAAGGTTAAAGCCCTGGCACTCGAAGAGCTCTCAGGCAAGGACCTCTATGTAGTGGACGCTTTCTGCGGCGCCAACAAAGACACCCGCATGGCTGTCCGTTTCTTCATGGAAGTAGCATGGCAGGCACACTTCGTACGCAACATGTTCATCAAACCCACTGCTGAGGAAGAAGCATCTTTCGAGCCTGACTTCGTAGTTTACACTGCATCAAAGGCAGAAGTTCCCAACTACAAGGAGCTCGGTCTCAACTCATCTACCTGCGTTGCATTCAACACCACTTCACGCGAGCAGGTTATCCTCAACACCTGGTACGGCGGCGAGATGAAGAAAGGTATGTTCTCAATGATGAACTACTACCTCCCTCTGAAGGGCATCGCTGCAATGCACTGCTCAGCCAACACCGATATGAAGGGCGAGAACACCGCCATCTTCTTCGGCCTTTCAGGCACCGGCAAGACCACCCTTTCAACCGACCCGAAACGTCTCCTCATCGGTGACGACGAGCACGGCTGGGACGACAACGGCGTCTTCAACTTCGAAGGCGGCTGCTACGCCAAGGTCATCAACCTCGACAAGGAATCTGAGCCCGATATCTACAACGCCATCAAACGCGACGCCCTCCTCGAGAACGTTACCGTTGACAAGGACGGCACCATCGATTTCAAGGATAAGAGCGTTACCGAGAACACCCGCGTAAGCTATCCTATCGAGCACATCAAGAACATCGTGAAGAACGTTCGCCCGATCTCTTCAGGTCCGGCTGCCAAGAGTGTCATCTTCCTTTCAGCCGATGCATTCGGCGTGCTTCCTCCGGTTTCTATCCTGACTCCCGAGCAGACCAAGTACTATTTCCTGTCAGGTTTCACTGCAAAACTCGCAGGTACCGAGCGCGGAATCACCGAGCCCACTCCGACCTTCTCAGCTTGCTTCGGCCAGGCATTCCTGGAGCTGCATCCTACCAAATATGCTGAGGAACTCGTCAAGAGGATGGAGCAGAGCGGTGCCAAAGCTTACTTGGTTAACACTGGCTGGAACGGAACCGGCAAACGCATCTCTATCCGCGACACCCGCGGTATCATCGACGCCATCCTTGGCGGTGCCATCCTGAAAGCTCCCACCAAGAAGATCCCTTACTTCAACCTGGAAGTGCCGACTCAGCTCGACGGTGTTGCCTGGGGCATCCTCGATCCTCGCGACACCTATCAGAACCGTGCTGAATGGGATGCAAAGGCCCGCGACCTCGCTGAGCGCTTCATCAAGAACTTCAAGAAGTATGAAGGCAACGAAGCCGGCAAGGCTCTCGTAGCAGCAGGTCCCCAGCTCTAATCATCAGAACTGAGCCAACAAAAAAACGCCGTCCGAAAAGGACGGCGTTTTTTGTTTCCGTAAGCTGCTTAAATCAGCGCCATTCCGTGCTTGCGGCATTCGCGGCGCATATCGTCGGGCCAGATGCTTGCCTGGATCTCGCCGATGTGGCCCTTGCGGAGCATAAACATACAGAGGCGTGACTGTCCGATACCTCCGCCGATGCTGAGGGGCAGTTCTCCGCCGAGAAGGCGGCGGTGGAAATAGAGTTCGCTGCGCTTCTGCTGGCCAGAAAGTTCGAGTTGCCTCTTCATAGCTTCGGTGTCAACCCTTATGCCCATGGAAGAAAGCTCGAAGGCGGTCTCCAGTACGGGATTCCAGAGCATTATGTCGCCGTTGAGGCCGGCCAGTCCGGTCTTCGGGTCGACGGTAGACCAGTCGTCGTAGTCTGGAGCCCTGAGGTCGTGAGGCTTGCCGTCACCCAGTTCGCCTCCGATGCCTATGATGAACACCGCTCCGTATTTTTTCGTAATCAGGTTCTCGCGCTCCTTGGGGTCCTTGTCGGGATAGAGCCTGCGCAGCTCCTCTGAGTGGATGAATGTGATTTCCCTTGGAAGGACGGGACTGATGGCAGGGAAGCGCTCGCAGACCATATATTCGGTCTGCAGGATGGCGTTGTAGATGCGGGTCACCACCTGCTTCAGATAGTCGACAGTGCGGTCCTCCGGGCCGATTACGGCTTCCCAGTCCCACTGGTCGACGTACATCGAGTGAAGGTTGTCGAGCTCCTCGTCAGCGCGGATGGCGTTCATATCGGTGTAGATGCCGAAACCGCGCTGAACAGCGTAGTCGGCAAGGGTCATCCTCTTCCACTTGGCGAGGGAATGTACGATTTCGGCCTTGGCGTCACCCATATCCTTTATAGCGAAGCGCACAGGCCGCTCTGTGCCCGACAGGTCATCGTTGATGCCGGTGCCGCTGAGCACGAAAAGGGGAGCGGTGACGCGGCGGAGCCTGAGTGCGGAAGCCAGTGACTGCTGGAAGAAATCCTTGATGAACTTGATGCCGAGCTCGGTCTGGCTGGCGTCCATAAGTGCGCTGTAGTTCGCGGGAACTGTGAGTCTGCTCATAGCTGAAATCCTTTTGGTCCTCAAAAGTAGTCTTTTTGCGTTAATTATTGATAACTTTGAGGCCTCAAACTGACATTATGAACACTGAGACCATCCTTGCAATCCTCTCTGAAAGGATAATGCTGCTTGACGGCGGACTTGGAACCCAGCTGCAGCTGGCAGGCATCACAGGCTGCCCCGACCTGGCCTGCATTGATCATCCGGAAGCCGTCAGGGAGATACACGAACGCTATCTCGAAGCCGGCTCCGACTTCGTGGAAACAGATTCTTTCAGCGCCAATGCCATCAGTCTCGAAGGTTATGGAAGGGCTGATGACGCATATCAGATTTCACTCGCGGCAGCAATGATCGCACGTGCAGCCGCAGACAAATATACCGCTGCCGATCCCGGCAGGCCCCGTTTCGTTATAGGCTCGATGGGCCCCACTTCGAAGAGTGCCACGCTCGCTCCGCTGATGGACGACCCGGTGACTCCGGAAGATTTCGAGAATGCCTATTACGACCAGGCACGCGGTCTGGTGGACGGCGGGGTGGATGTCCTGATGCTCGAGACTATGGTCGATGCTCTGAACATCCGCTGCGGATTGAACGCCATAAAGAAGCTGTCCGGCGAGAGGGGAGTGCAGATTCCCGTGATGGTGTCCGCTTCGCTCACCGATTCGTTCGGCAGGCTGCTTTCAGGAGAGAGCATCGAAGATCTCTGGGCCCAGATCAAGGACGACGGCCTGCTGTCGTTCGGCCTGAACTGCTCGATGGGGGCTGAACTGCTGCTCCCGTTCGTGGAAAAGCTTGCTGAAACGACTGACGTTTATGTGAGCGTGCATCCCAATGCAGGCCTTCCGAATCCGGCCGGCGGCTATGACGAAACTCCGGAGATGTTCGCCTCGCATATGAAGGCGATGGCAGAAGCCGGACTCTTGAATATTGCGGGTGGCTGCTGCGGCACTACGCCGGAGCATATCAGGCAGCTGAAGGAAGCGACGGACAGTGTGGCTCCGAGGCAGTTCTAGCTATTGCGGCAGAGTGCCGTGGGTGTAGTAGTTGTAGCCTTTGATCACTCCGGCGACGATGGCCTTCCATCTGATTGCTATCAGAACTATCAGGACAAGACCGACCCAAATCATACCTTTGGTCGTGTCGCTCTGCTTGTCATACCAGTCTTTGAGTTTCTTGAACATCGTCAGTCTTCATTGTCGATGGAGATGCGTGCGTTGAGTGCGTTCATCGAGCGGCTGTCGCCTATCAGCGGATTGATTTCCACCGACAGGATGTCGGGCGCAGCGTCGCAGAGCGCGCTCACTCTCCTTATGTTTTCTGCAAAAATGTATTTGTTTACACCCGTGTCAAGTCCCTCCACCATCTCGGATGCTATCTGTGGAGTTATCGGACTTTCGCGCTTCACGGGGGCAGACTTGCCGCACAGACCGCAGGATATTTCGTAGCAGCCACGGTATTTGCGGGTAGCATAGATGTATACTTCCTCGCCTTCGAGCATCGGCTCTATGCTGACTGCCGTAACACCCTTGATGTTCATTATGCGGTCAAATTCGATCTTGAGAGTGCCGATGTCGTAAACGTTCAGGGCTATGGCACCGAGTGCCTGCTTGTCGCCGTCGATGACGCCTTTCATTGCCACCGGGCCTCCGATGGCTATCCTTGCGTAGAGCGCTTCGTCCACCGTGCAGGCCCTGAACTGCCTTGCCTGTGTTATTCCGATTGCATCCAGAAGCACTTTGGACGCTATCTGCGACAGAAAGCCGCGGTTGGCAATCTGCACTACGTCGTTGATCATCCGTTTGTCTATCGGAGGATAATGGGGATCTATATTTGTTTCGGCCATGGTCTAGGTTCTGTATCTCTCAAATTTAATAAAAAATCGTACATTTGACAAACTGAAACCTGGCTATGGAAGAAACTCTGCTGCAACCCGGCAAGGCTGCCGATTACATACGTTCCGTCACCGGCGGAGCAGAGTTTTCCGTGGGCATCATCCTCGGAACCGGACTGGGTTCCCTTGCCGAAAGGATTGAAGACAGGATGGTTATCCCGTACCGAGACATCCCCGGTTTTGCCGACTGCACGGCCGACGGCCACGAAGGCAACTTCATCGCCGGACGGCTTGGAGACAAACCGGTGTGCGCGATGCAGGGCCGTTTCCATTGCTACGAAGGCTATGACGTTCGCCGCGTTGTCCTGCCCGTGCGGGTGATGCGCCTGCTTGGCGTGGAATGCCTCTTCGTCAGCAACGCCTCCGGCGGAGTCAACAGTACATTCCGGGTGGGAGACATAATGGTCATCACCGACCATATCAATCTGCTTCCCAATCCGCTTGTCGGCCCCAATGCGGCGGATTTCGGCCCACGCTTCCCCGATATGCTCAACGCCTACGACCCCGGGCTAATCGAGAAGGCCTTCGAGGTTGCAGGCGAGTGCGGCATCACCCTCCGCAAGGGCGTCTATCTGGCAACCAGCGGCCCTTCCTACGAGACGCAGGCAGAGTATGACTGGTTCAAGCGGATGGGTGCCGACGCCGTCGGAATGTCGACCGTTCCGGAGGTCATTGCGGCAAGGCACGCAGGCATCCGGGTGTTCGGAGTTTCCGTGGTGTCCAGCAATCCGCACGACACTGCGGCGGATTATTCCATAGACGGTGACGAGGTTATCAAGGCCGCCGAAGAGGCTGCCGGCAAACTGACTGTTTTATTTACAAGGCTGATAGAATCTCTCTGATGAAAAGCTTTTTTGAGAACGATGCTGTAGAACTTACCCCCGACGGTAAAGAACTGATCATACTCGACCAGACGCTGCTGCCCAACCAGGAGAAATACATCCACATCACGACGGCTGAGCAGCTTTTCTATGCAATCACGCTGCTGAAGGTGCGCGGATCCCACGCCATCGGCATATCTGCCGCACTCGGCCTGGCGATGTGCATGAACCGCTTCGAGACAAACGACCTGCGGGTGCTCGAGAAGGAGTTCCTCCGCGTCAAGAAATACCTGGCGATCAGCCGTCCTTCGGCCGTCGACCTTTTCACCGACCTCAACAGGATGGAAAGTTGCTTCTATGAGCAGATGAGCGCTGCCGAAGAAAGCGGGGAAGCCATAGGCCGCATCAAGGACCGTCTCACCGCAGAGGCAAGGAACATCAAGCTCGAGAAGATCAAGACCTGTCTTGCGATAGCCGAATACGGTTTCGGACTTATGAAGCCCGGTGCGTGCATAATGACGTACTGCAACGCAGGACACCTGGCGGTTTCGCGCTACGGCACGGCTCTCGGCCCGATCTTCCTGGCCCAGGAGAACGGCTATATGCCGAAGGTCTTTGTCTGCGAGACCAGGCCCCTGCTTCAGGGAGCCAGGCTGACTGCCTACGAACTGGGCAAGGCCGGCGTAGACGCCACGCTTATCTGCGACAATATGGCTTCGATAGTGATGAGCCGCAAGAAGGTGGATATGATATTTGTCGGTGCCGATACGGTGGCTGCCAACGGCGACGTGGTCAACAAGGTGGGTACGAGCGGCCTTGCGATCCTCGCTCAGCATTACGGCGTCCCGTTCTACGTGCTCTGCCCGTCGCAGACCATAGACAGCAACCGTCCCACCGGTTTCGACGTGAAGATAGAGGAGCGCCCCGGCTATGAGGTCACTGAGATGTACTTCGAAAAGCCTTCGGCTCCCATAGGGACAAAGGTCTACAATCCGGCCTTCGACGTCACTCCGGCTTCGATGATCACCGGCATAATCACCGAAAACGGAATCTCCAAATGACAAGGTTCCTCAGTCTGTCGAGCGGCAGCAACGGTAACTGCTATTACATCGGCAATGACGATGTGTCCTTCCTCATCGACGTGGGGGTGGGAGGCAGGACCATACGCAAGCGGCTCGCCACTCTGGGCATCGACATAAACGACGTGGACTTCGTGCTGGTGTCGCACGACCACGTGGACCACATCAAGTATCTGGGCTCTTTCACCGAGCATTACCACAAGCCCGTATTCGCCACGAAGGAACTGCACCATGCCCTCGACAACCACTTCTGCACGCGCGGCCGTCTCTACGGCTGCGTGAAGGAGACGGAGGCCGGCGTGACCTCAGAGTGCCTTGGCGTGAAGTTCACTCCTTTCAGGGTGCCGCACGACGCGCACGACACCGTGGGCTACCATATCGACTTCTTCGGCACTACCTTCACTTTCATCACCGACCTCGGCGCAGTGACCGACGAAGTTGTGGACTATTGCGGAAAGGCTGGCCATCTCATCATCGAGAGCAACTATGACTTTGATATGCTGATGAACGGTCCGTACACTCCCGAACTGAAACGCCGCATCCGCAACGGCAACGGCCATCTGTCGAACGACCAGGCCGCCGAACTGCTGCGAAAGGTGGCTGGCCCCGGCGTGCAGTCGGTGTTCCTATGCCATCTCAGCGAGAACAACAACACACCTGAGCTGGCCCTGCAGAGCGCTTCAGCCGCACTGCAGGATGCCGGCGCAACACACATATTGCTCAAAGCCCTGCCCCGCAGGACTTCTTCTGAACTCTTTGTATTCGAATCATGACAGAACTCAAGGACATAAAAGCTTTTGCTTTCGACGTGGACGGCATATTCACCGACGGCAGCGTGCTCGCCCTGGACAACGGCGACCTGCTGCGCACATTCAACGCGAAGGACTCTTTCTCGGTGCGTACGGCCGTTATGAACGGATTCCCGGTGGCAATCATTACCGGCGGCTGTTCGGAGAGCATCATCAGCCGTTTCAACTCGCTCGGGATACCAGCTTCCGACATCTACCAGATGTCGAAGAACAAGCTGCCCGACCTGCTGCATTTCTGCAAGCGTCACAACCTCGACATAAGCCAGGTGATATTCGCAGGGGACGATGTCCCGGACGTGGAGGCGATCAAGGCCGCTGGCCTCGGCATCTGCCCCAAGGACGCCTGCATAGAATGCCAGGAAGCTGCCGACGTCGTTTCTGATTTCTGCGGCGGCCGCAGATTTGTCAGGGACATAGTCGAGAGGACTCTCCGCTCGCAGGACAAGTGGCTCTTCGATCCCAATCAGCCCTGGGGCTTCAGCTACAGGGAAGAAGTCAATTCCGCACAGTTCAAATCAGGACGCTATGTTGAATAATCTCAAGATAACGCTGGCCTCCGCTTCGCCCCGCCGCAGGGAACTGCTTGCAGGGCTGAACGTCGCATTCACCGTGGAACCCGCGAAGGACGAGAAGGAAGCCTATACCGATGACATCCCCTGGAAGGAGGTGCCGGAGTTCCTTGCACGTCACAAGAGCGAGACTTTCCACAGGGATCTGCTTCCTGAAGAAATCCTCATAACCGCCGACACTCTCGTGTTCCTTCCTGAAGGAGACGACATGAAGATACTCGGCAAGCCGGCCGACAGGGAAGAGGCGCTGAAGATGCTGCGCGAACTCTGCGGCCACACTCATTATGTCCTTACCGGAGTCTGCCTGCGCAGCAACGACAAGACCGTCACCTTTACTGATTCGACTGAAGTGGACGTCGATGTGCTTTCCGATGAAGAACTTGAGTATTATGTCGATACCTACCGCCCCTACGACAAGGCCGGCGCCTACGGCGTACAGGAATGGTTCGGCTACGCGTCCATCGGCACCATCCGCGGCTCCTTCTACAACGTTATGGGCCTCCCGGTCCACAAACTCTACTCAGCCCTGCGAAGCCAGTTCTGACTATCGCGCTTGAATGTCAGAATTTGTGGTAGATGCTGAGCAGTATGTTCCTTGGCCTGATGTCATATGAGGTGTATGACTTGGAGAACCGGTCGCCATCCACAAGTGTGAAGTTGTATGTCTTCTGATTAAGGATATTCGTCACCGCAGCCATTATAACCCACTTGGGGCTTACGGCATATTCGGCCTTGAAATCTGAGAGAATCAGATTCTTTGCGAGCCCTTCGGCGAACTCTGTGTGGTAATGCTCCCCAAGGAGGCTGAAATTGAATTTTTGCCAGGGAGAGAAAATAATCTCGAGAGTCTGAGTGTAGTCTTGAGAACTGGAAGCAGTTTCTTCTTCCGCCATCTGCATACGGTTCCAGTTGAAGTCCATCCTGTAGTTGACATTGCACCAGGACAGAATCCTTCCGTTGATGTTGGGCTGCAGACTGAAAGAACGGCTGTGGATATCTATTGCCGCATCATTCCGTATGACAGATGAGGTTGACGTCATACCGAAAAATCCCAGTCCGATCTTGCCTTTGAGGAAACTGATTCCTTTGCTTATTTCACCGGAGAACATCGTCACCTTGTCCTTGTAACCCTTTGGCGCCGTAGAGTATCCGCTGATGATATAGTCCTCGGAGAAGTCCATGATATTGATGAATGCGGGTTTTTCCCACATCCTGCTTATGGACCCGCTTATGAACAGCGAACTCTTCGGGTGACGGAAAGCGAATCCTGCTTCAATTGTCTCTTCTGTGTCGCCCAGAACCAGTGAGGACCCTCTGGATGCCGTCCTGAAATCTTTGAAAATGAGACCGGGGTACATCCTGTTGCGGTTGACCTCGTCTTGTGAATGACTCATTGAGATGTTGAAAGACAAATTGTCCGTGGCCTGATACTTAGCTACAAGAGAAGGTGAGAAATAGAATTTGGCTCCGATGGACACCGTATCCTGTATGAGGTCCGTCATCCGGTAGTCAGCCCATTTGACCGGGAGAGAAAGGGTAGCCTGAAACTTGTCGTCAATATAGGTGAGGGATGCTTCTGAATAGAGCCTGAACCGGTTGAGGGTGGATTCATTCTTGAAGTCATCAATGCCGACGGCGCCTTTCATATCTGTCTTTATTTCGCGAAGGTCTTCAGAAAGTCCGGCCATCCAGGAGGAACTGAATTTTCCGAACCGTATGCTGTAAGATGCGGAAAGGTCGCCTGCTGCGGACCTCGATTTAATATCCTGGGAAAACTCGTTTCCTTCTTTCAGGATGTCCAGATGCTGGGGGCGGGTTTTCAGCTCCCCTTGGAAATTGATGCTGAGAACGTTGTTGCCCAAGGGAATCTTGTACTGAAGAAAGTCCGACAGTTCCATAGGAGTTGTCTCGATCATCTGGTCCGAGGGAAATGAGCCGGTGATGTCCTTGTCGACCGTCCTCCAGTCAGAAGTGAATGTCAGGCGATTCGAGAGATACTGTTTAGCGGTGTTCGAAAGCAGAAGGGAGGAGACACTG
>JAEEGG010005233.1_pt1 | contig 30976 bp, 27 predicted proteins | sample 9134161 | NCBI WGS metagenome assembly JAEEGG01 (sample SAMN16246543, study PRJNA631951) | gut metagenome | biome: gut microbiome; feature: rumen; material: CR-attached | host: Bos | place: Iran: Karaj | collected 2018-10
CATACCTGTGCAGATGGTGCACACATCGGGCGCCACAAGTTGCATTGTGTCGTAGATGCCCAATCCCGCGTAAACCGAACCGCCAGGCGAGTTCAGATAAATCGAAATATCCTTGGTGTTATCGACCGATTCAAGGAAAAGCAGTTGAGCCTGAATGATGTTTGCAACGTCATCGTCAATGGGCACGCCAAGAAAGATGATGCGGTCCATCATCAAACGCGAGAACACGTCCATCGAAGCCACGTTCAGTTGGCGTTCCTCAATGATGTTCGGCGTGATGTAACTGTTGTTAATCGCCGAAGTGAAGCGGTGGAAGGTCAGGCTGCTGATGCCAGCGTGTCCGACGGCATATTTCCTGAATTCGTCGTTCGGAATCATATCGTTATTACTTGAAAAGTTCGTTAAATTCCTGTGTTGTAACCTCTTTCGATTCAACTTTCACAGTCTCTTTCAGCCAGGCGGCAATCTTCTCGTCGAGTTTGCGGTCGTGCAGATGCTGACGCTCTTCCTCTTTCGAGAGCGACTGTTTGGCGAACTCTGTCAGTTGCTCATCGGGCAGAGTCGACAGGCCGTACTGACGGAACTGCGACGAAATCTGCTCTTTGGCTGCGTCCAGAAGGTCGTTTTCCGAAATCTCGATGTTGTTTTCAGTGGCGATTTTGCCCTTAATCAACTGCCAGGCAAACTCTTTGCGCATTTCGGGGTACGATTTCTCGACGTCTTCTTTGGTGGTCTTCTCGTTAGCCACAACAATCCAGCGTTTCAGGAACTCGTCGGGAAGTTTCATATCGGCCTTCTCAACCAGTTTTTCCTTCGCGTCGATGATGAACTTGAAGTCGCTCTGGATGGCCAGTTCCTTGCCAAATTCCTCTTTGATTTTTGCGCGGTACTCGTCAACCGAGTTCACAGCGCCCTTGCCGTAAATCATATCAAACAAATCCTGATTCATAACGGCAGGCTCGTGACGGCTTATATCGTTGATTGTCAAGCGGAATTTACCTGTAAGTTTTTCAGCGGCAGCCGCAGTGATGCGCAGCATTTGAGCGCGGTCGGTGTTGTTGGCAAACGCTTTCGCGATGTCGAAATCGATGATGTCGCCCTTCTTGGCGCCAATCACCAGTGCGCGAACTGAATCCTCACTGATGCGGTCAACAGCAAACAGAGCGTCTTCAGCCTTAACGCCGCCCTCAAGCACGCTGCCGTCGTCGGCCAACTGCTCGAAAGTACCCTTCACAAGGTCTTTTTCCTCAACCTTGTCAGCGCTCACGGTCTTGCCGAAGCGGTATGCATTGCTCTCTACCATTCCGTCAACCATCTCTTCGCCGACTTTAATCTGGTAGTAGTTGATTTTGTCTTTCTTGCTCAATTTCAGGTCGAAAGCGGGTTTCAGGCCCAAATCGAAAGTGAACTTGAACTCTTCTTTGTTTTCCAAATCGATGTCCGACGGGCGCTCGGTGCTAGGCAGCGGCTCGCCCAGGAAGTCGATTTTCTCGTTCTTCAGATATTCCATCAGGTTTTTAGACACCACGCGGTTCAACTCGTCCCAAAGAATGGCTTTGCCATACATTTTCTTGACAAGGCCCATAGGCGCGTTGCCAGGACGGAAACCCTTAAGGCTCACCCTTTTGCGATAGTCTTTCAATGCTTTTTCAACTGATTCTTCGTAGTCGGCCTTTGCGACATTCAGTGTTACAACGATGTTCTGCTCGTCGATGTTTTCTCTTGTGATGTTCATTTTTTCTCTTTTTTGAGAGTTTTATCCAGATAAAATTTAAAAAACCGCCACCGAATCGTCGGAAGCGGTTGAGACAACTGTGCGGATGAAGGGACTCGAACCCCCACGCCTCACGGCACTAGATCCTAAGTCTAGCGCGGCTACCAATTACGCCACACCCGCGGCAAAAAGCGGTGCAAATATAAGGTAAGTTCCTAAAAATCCACAATCAGGAGAAAAAAATATGTCACAGGTAAATTGGCTATACCCGCAAGAATTGGCTTGGAGGCCACACACTGAACACAAGCACCATCGAGCATCCGGCTGCACTTTTTATCTATCTCCCATCTCCGCTCTCCCGTCGCTCAGCGCAAACTATAATTATAAAAACGCAGAAATCGCGCAATCGTTTGCGCCACTTCCCGCCAAAATGCGAAACTGTTGCCCTGTCTGATTTATATATTTTATTGATTATTAATAATATAATATATATAATTTATTCGAAGACCACTTTTTAAGATTTTCCCGAAATTCTTTGTCCGATTCATTTCAACCGCCTACAATTGCAGTGTGTTTGGCGCGCGAACACGTTGATAATTAATAATTTAATAAAATTAATTAATATGAAACGTAATGAATTAATATCACCTTTTATGCAAGGTGCATTTTCGGAGCCAGTTTTGCACAAATTAGTATTGAGCAAGATAGATTTTGAACTCTCTGACAATATGTGGAATGAAATCAACGCAGGTTTCGAACACTATTGGAATGTTGAAGTTGGGTATGGCAACGAAGTCTATTTTGCAAAAGCCTGCAGGTCAATATTATCACACCTTGAGTCAAAGCAAATAATGCTGTCATACGAGCATTTATGGACAATTTTGGAAATAATGTTTGATTTCATTGAGCAGATTCCTGGAGCGTTTTTGGACGATGAAGTGGTTTTCCCCGAAATGAAACCATATGGATATGGCGTTTGTTATAGTGAAAGATATTTGAAAACACTAAAACTTACCGCTGCAAACACCGACCGAAATACCAATATCGTGTTCTTATCCAAATGTTTAAAGGAAGAGTCGCCGTCGTTTTTCGGCAGTTTAACCCAACTGATGGACGAGATGGGAATTCGCTGGAGTCTGCTTGAATCGACACGCGACATTTGGGCTCGCGACTATATGCCCGTCCAACTTTCTGAAACCGAGTTTCTTAAGTACAAATATTCGCCCAACTATCTGTGTGACGATGAAAAACACAGAACAGATTGCAAGGATGCCTGCAAAGCATTGGATATCAATTATCGGGAAACCGATTTGGTAATTGATGGCGGCAATATCACACCTTGCGGCGACTATTTTGTTATGACCAGTAAGGTGTTCACCGAAAACGGCAAAAAGAAGGGCGATTGGCAGTTTAAACAGTTGTTGGAAAAAGAGTTGGGCCGAGAAGTGATAATCATTCCCTGGCACCAAATTGGCAGTCCCGACGACCCGAAAACCGATGTTTACGGCCATTCCGACGGCTTTGTCAAGTGGTGTGGCAAAAATAAGGTTCTGATGTCGAACCACCGCGACACCGATGCCGATGAAACCGACAAAATCCGTCGAATTCTTGAATCGAAAGGCTTTGAAGTCACCGAAATGCTGTTCGATGTCGAGAACCCGAATCCCGACTGGAATTGGGCATACATCAACTTTCTTCAGGTTGGGAATAAGATAATTATGCCGTCGTTCGGGATAGCCGAAGACCGTCAGGCGCTGAAATATGTGAAGGACGCCTTCCCCGACTGCGATGTCCGCCAAATCGGAATGCGCGACATTGCCGCAAAAGGCGGGGCGCTGCACTGCATTACGTGGAATGTCCATTATGCAACCATAATAAACAGTGATTCAGAATATTATGGGTTGGTTTTCGATGAATTGAAACCATTGGCCGAACAGGGTTCGCTACGTGCTCAATTCTATTTGGGTTGGTGCTACAAATACGGCGAAGGCGTGAAGAAAGACCTTGCGAAAGCCGTTGAGTGGCTAACCAAAGCCGCCGAGCAAGGCTACGCGCCAGCGCAAAACGCTCTCGGCTTCTGCTACGAGTTTGGCGACGGCGTTGAGAAAGACCTGAAGAAAGCCATTGAATGGTACACCAAAGCCGCAGAGCAAGGCGATGCAAGAGCACAGAGCAATCTGGCATTGTGCCTTAAGGAATTGGAAGGGAAAAAGTAGAACATAAAAAATAGACGTATGGAAAATATTTTTGAAAATCAAGGCTTTTCATATTCAGGTTTGCCGATTGACGACCTGAAATATTTAGCGCAGCAAGGCGACCCTGCGGCACAACATAAACTGGCAAAATGCTATGAAAAAGGCCGTGGCGTTGAGAAAAGAATATCCAAAGCAATTTACTGGTACACACAAGCCTCGCAGCAAGGCTTTGCCAAAGCACAAAACTCGCTTGGTGTTTGCTATATAAAAGGGAAAGGCATAAAAGAAAGTCGCACAAACGCCGTGAATTTGTTCGCAAAAGCGGCGGGACAAGGGCTGTTGTGCGCACAATGCAACCTTGGCGAGTGTTATATGAAAGGAATAGGCGTAAAGAAAGACCTTGTGAAAGCCATCGAATGGTACACAAAAGCCGCAGAGCAGGGCGATGCAAGAGCGCAGAACAATCTGGCATTATGCCTTAAGGAATTGGAAGGGAAATAAAACGATTGAGATTGGGAATCTAAAATGGTTAATTTGTATTATTGTAAATGTTAAATGTTAAAAATGAATGATTATGAAAACACTGAAAGAAGAACTAGAAGAATTTGAAAAACAAATTCTCAAACAGAAAATCAATGAATTTACTGATAGAAAAGAACGTCATAAACGACAAAAACTTCTGAAGCTTCAAAGGGAATTTATAAAACTTGCATCAGCATTTCTTTATGGCGGATATATTCAAGTGCGCGATGATTACAGAGTTTACATCCGAACAGTGGAGTTTTATTTTCATTGTGAGAAAGAGAATGGTATACACGACCCAATAGTGTACCATCGAAATAGAAGGGATTATGATGGATATGTTTTGGAAGAAGTCCCTTATTTTCAACTTATGAAATTGAACGCACATAATTCTGGTTTTGACATCACTTTTGAAAGCGAAAATGGGGAATACCGTGCTTCTGCACTTATTCGTTCTTATGAGATAAAAAACAAAGACGGAATGTATTTGGTATGGGACACTATAGAGCGCACATTCAAAACAAGAGTATACGGATATAATAAACAATCCACCTATCTCTATACTTTTCTAAACGGCTTTTCTCTTGGAGAGAGTAATAACATATATTGGATAGATGATTTCAAAAAACATTCAGACATCCCTAAAGGGGAACCACGACAAAATGTTTTTAAATCAGCAAATGATTTTGAGTACAAGAAACTTGTAGGTAAAAGATGTACAAGAGAATGGAGTTTTACACGAAAAGAACAGGTATAAGCGATAGCGAGAAAAGCAACAAACATTAACATTAATAAGTGTATTCAATGTAATCTGTGCGATAAAACAATCATGACATATCATAAAATAGAGAAAAACGTCTATTCTTGTATCTTTATAGCAATAGTGAGTTTATCTAAAAAAACATCATTATGACAAATTTCATCGCCTACTGCGGATTAGATTGCGAGAAATGCGAAGCGCGTCTGGCCACAATCAACAACGACGACCGTCTGCGCGGGAAGGTGGCGCGGCAATGGTCGGAACTGAACCACGTGGAAATCACGCCCGAAATGATAAACTGCACGGGCTGCCGAATGGCGGGCGCCAAAACGCCGTTCTGCGAGTCGATGTGCCCGATAAGGCTGTGCGCCAAAGGGCGGGGCTACGCCACCTGCGGCTCTTGCGCCGAAATTGACGGCTGCAAAAAACTTGCTATGGTCACGGCCAACAACACGGAAGCACTCAACCGTCTGAAACAAAAACAGAAATGAAATACGAAATCGACCCGAAAAAGTTCTCTTCAAAATAGAACTTAGTCCCCTACCTAAAAATCACAATTGTGCCAGCATTGTACGGAAGGCACTGTTGGGAATGAATCCTTCCTCATCGGCTGAATATTCGGGTTTCAGCCGGTTCACAAAATACATATCGATTTCGCCTTTGTGCTTGGCTGGGATTTTTCCGCGATACTCGCACTCGAAATAGTCCTTTATTTCATCGTAGGTGGTCTGCGATATATTGACTTTGCCAGGCTCACACGCCGACTCAAGCCGGCTAGCGACATTAACTGTATCACCCCAAATATCGTAGCCCGTTCTGATTTTTCCAACAACACCCGTAACCACCATACCTGTATTAATACCTATACGCAGCAGCCAAGGTTTTCTTCCCTCCTGCGCGAACCGCTCATCGAGTTTACGCACTGCGTTCTGCAATCCAAAGGCCGCAACAACAATATCAAACGGATGACTGTTGTTCTTCATCGGAACTCCGCCAGCACACATATAGGCATCGCCAATAGTTTTGATTTTTTCAATATAATTTTGAGCCAGCACGTCGTCAAAATCAGAGAACAACGCCTGCAGTGTATCAATCAGTTCTCTTGGCTCAAGCAATTCCGACCATTTGGTAAAATCCTTTATATCAGCAAACAACACCGATGCACTGCTGTACACACGAGGTTTCGCCTTGCCTTTAACTTTCAGTTCCTCAACAATTTCTGACGGAAGCATGTTGTGCAAAAGTTCATCCGAGCGTTTTTGCTGTTGCTGAAGTTCTATTTCCGCTTCCTTAACATTTGTAATGTCAAGTTCAACAGCAATATAACAGATTTCACCTTCAGTATCAACATTGCGAGTTACAGTAACTTGCTTCCAAATGCATGCAGAGTCATCCTTGAATGACCGGCCAACAAACGATATCTTATCACTGTTGCTATCAAAATCATCCCCCCCACACCATTTAATATAGTCCGACAATTGCCAGCCGATTTTAGCAACATACTCCGTTTCTGACAATCCATAAATGTCTATAAACGCGTTGTTTAGCGATTTAAGTTTGCCTTCACCATCAAATATGAGCATAACATTAAGTTCGCCAACAGCATCTGCCAACTGTTGAAGTTGCTCGTTTTGTTTCCTTTCGTGCCTGTATTTGCGCCACATGACCCATGCGCACAAAAAGCCTCCAACTGCCAGTATTACTGGCAAAATCACAAAAACGAAATCGTGCTGCACAAAAGCCATTAACATTTTTTTCAACTTGAAATCACACATATACCGACTTTTGAAATCGGAATGTGAGAAACTAACTACGGTTCATTTCAAATCGAGCGCAAAATACGCTATCATGCTGAATTTTACAACTATTGTAAGCTGATTTTTACTTATGAAATCCAAACCACCTCTATTCCTACCGCCAATACTACTATATTGTGGCTTCAAAGTTTTCTTAATCTTAAGTTTTGACAGTTTGATTGAATAAAAAAAGCGGCTTGATTTCTCAAGCCGCTTATCAATTAATCGTTAACAAAATTATTCGTCATCCGGTTTCGAATCAATTCTTACCTTGAGCAGGAAGAAATAGTTTTCCTTATCTTCAAGAGGAAGGAATTGATAATCAAGTTGGCGGCCTGTCTTGCGGGCAATATCAATGAGTCCCAGTCCGGCACCACCCTTCTCCGAAAGCGATCCCTCGCGTATCTGTTTTTTATACAACGCGTTAAGATCTTCTTTGTTCAAACCGTTGATGGTATCGATTGATGCTTTAAGACCCTCAATCTTTTCCTTCAAAATCTTATTGGCTGTAATAACGCTCCAATAGCCGTCTTTTTTGCCTACGATGAACAAACCGTTGCCCACACCATCATTGCGATCAACATCGTCGGAATGTTTGGTCATATTCTGAAGACACTCAACCATCACGTGGAACACTTTGCGTTTTACTGATTTGTCTTCGTTCGACTTGTCCATATCGCGTTCGGCCATTGACGTGAACATTTTCATCACTTCGTGACTGAACTCGCCTTCGTAAACCAATGAGAAGCCGTTGCTCGCCATCTCGTCGTGCAACGAAAGAACTGATTTAATAAGATTTATATCGGCACTCATAAATACTTTTTTTGTTTTATCCGTATTCGTTAAACGTCTGCTAAAAATAGATTTTTTTTAAATCAAAAATCCATTTATCAGACTTTTCTGTCATTTATTTTTTCTTGGCCTTCGCAAGTTTCTGAAAATCTTTTGCCAACATACCTTCTTTTGCCTTCTCGCTGATCATGTGCCATGCAAAATAATACAGGCGGGCATCAGAAGCACCAACGATAACCTTGTAGCAGCGAACATCTTTTTTGCGAGTTCCTTCGGGACCAACCTTGTGAAGAAGCACCACGTCAGGGTCACGACGGTCGATGGCAGCCTCAACTTCCTCTCTCGATACAATTTTAAATTTGTAGGGATACAATGATTTGATTTTCGCCTCTGTGTTAAGGTCCGGATTCAGTTCTTCTTTAACCAGATACAAAGTCTTATCGTGGATGTCGGCCATCTGCGAGTTGTAGTATTTCAGAATGTTTTTCTTGGTGAGTTTAGGATTCTCAGAAGTGAGTTTGATGTGATTCTGAAGGAATCGGCAAAGCAAGCCGAGTTTATAGCCATATGATTCCTCATCAACTCCATTGTAGCAGATTGGAACTGATGCAATATCAGGCATTTGGCGTATATGCTCGTAGTCGCCGCCAAGTTCAACACAGAGATAATCGAACTTCGATTTTGTCTGATCCTTATCATTATATACTGTGTTTTTTACAAGGAAAGATTTTGTAGAATCCTTACGTGCGCTTTCAAACTCCGATGTCGAAAATGTCAATATTTCATATTTGCTTATATCCCAATGTTTTTCTACTGTCTCTTTGATTTTGAAGTTGTACTCCAACATTGGATTGTTTTCCAAAACCACCACTGTTGTGGTATTCTTGAAACGTTTAAGTTCAGCGGGAGTTCCTACAGCCTGCTGTGCCTGCGCATTATAGGCAAATGCACCAACCAAAATAATTGCAAATAATTTCTTCATAGTTCTATTTATTTTTAAAGAAGCAAATGTAATATAATCTACGACAATGTAATCAGATAAAAAGTAGGTTATTCACATCTTTTTTTGCCATCTTTTAGCAAATAGTTTTTTCTCACTCTACCAATAACATTTGACCGCCTTTGATGCTGGAACCGACAAACAGTTCCGACACCAAAGGCGGTCAATATTTATGTTCGGAAGCGAACTTCCTGTTCTATCCTATTCGCCTCAAATTACCACTCGGTAGTTATCTTATTGTTGTAGAGACGATAGGCGTTGCTCTCGTTATTGCTAACGGCTTTGTAGAAGATTGTGCCCTTCACCATTTGGTACTTCTTCTGTGTGTAGATGCTCTTGTCGAGTTTCTTGTCAATAGTCAGTTTCAGGTCGTGGTTGCCCTTGCCTTTAAACTGCTGATTGATGTCGTCGATGATTATCGGCGCCTCGTTGCCGAAACTCAACACTACCTTTTCAATCACAAACGGACTGTCGTATTTCGACACAACCGGAATCGAGCACTTGCAGCCTTCAACAAACTGGCCGTCGTCGGTTCCGCCGGTCAGATTGATGGCGTTGTTCACGAAGATTTCAACGGTGTTGGCCTTCACATTGAACCAGAAATCTTTTGTTGTGTTGCCGCACCTTACGCTGATTTTGTTGTCGGGCTCGTCGTAGCACTCATCGTAAGTGTATTTCACAATCCACTCGTCGCCATCCGACTTGATGTCGCTGATTTTGGCGCAGTTCGATTTCACTTTCGGAGTGTTTGAGGTTTTAATGATGCGGCCATTGCAGTAGAGCGAGAAACGAATCTCGCCTAGCGATGTGCCTGTTGCCTCAATTGCCACGTTTTTAATCATTTGCGAAATCCGGCTTATGGCAACATCACATTTGTTCTTGCGGCTGTCAACGTCAATGAACGATTTCGACAAAGCCTTGATTTCGGCGCTTATCTGCTCCAGACGTTCAATGCTTTCGGCATCGTCGATGCTCACAATCAACTCATTAAGTTGCTTGGTGAGTTCGCGGTCGGTGCGCTCATACTCCATAATGAGTTTTTTGAGTTGGAAGTCGTCGAACGGATATTTCATGTGGTAGTAGTAGTTGATCGTGCCTTTCTCGCTCACTTTCTCCCAGTAGTATTCCTGAACCTGGTTCACCGATATGCCTTTGATGAACGGAATGTCGGCGGCGCGCGATTTGGTCACCACCTTGTAGTTCTCGGTAATGCTCATGTCGCCCGACTGAATGTCCTCGGTCAGCGTGTGTTCCGTCTGCGACGAGATGTTGTCGGCTACCGAACTGATAATGCGTTCTTTGACTTTGAGCAAAGCCTTCTCCTGCGCCTCGTCTAAAGAACTGCCCGTTCCCACCGTGATAACATAGTCTTTGACTAGTGTGTTCACCCAAGCGGGTTTCTTTTTCGGTTGATGTTCAAGTACTTTCGTCTTTTGCGCGTATGCCTGACCGTAGCCCAGACCCATCAGCAGCGACAATGCAATAAGTATCTTCTTCATGGTGCCGGATTTTTAAGTTATTGATTCATTGGTTAAAAAAAGAAGTTGCCTTTTCATTCTGGCAACTTCTTATAAAAGATTGAGTTAGTGTCGATTACTCGAGTTTGCTCATTTCCTCGTCAAATTGTTTGCGGAATTTCTCGCGGTCATACATAACCTCAAGTTTCTTGTCTTTTGAGATTGCGCTTTCAGTTGACGAAATAACATCCTCTTTGTTCATCTCAATGGCTACAAATGCCTCATAACCACCACCTTCAGCCTGGAAGTACTTCTCGCAAAGAACGCTGACGTTGTTCAGTTTCTGATTAACAACATCTTTTGTCAAACTCTGGTACGATTGCTCGAACTCGCTTCTGTTGGCAGCGTCCATCTCGTTGATGTAGTTCTCGGTAACCGATTTAATGGTCGACGCAATACGCGAAGCCAATTCCTGTTTGGCGTTGAGCATAGCCTTTTGTTTGGCTGCGTTCAGGTCGGCACTCTTTGCAGTTGCGCTTGCGCGGAAGTGATTCTTGTCAGATTTTCCCTGATCCTGGCATGGGAATGTAATTTCCTGACGTCCTTTTGTTACTGATTTTGATCCTCCACCGCAGTTTGCGAAAAGCAGTGCTCCAATGGCAAATAAGCCTAAAATTGAAATCTTTCTCATAATTTTAAATTTAAAGTTGATTAAACAAATATCATATTTTTTTTGATACCAAGATGCATAAATGTCAATAAAGGTTGCGTCAAATGTAAAAAAGTTTTTTTCGGTTGCTCACCATTTATATAATATGTGCCAAAAACATCACTTACTAGTCTTTTCTGACAGCGATTTGAAGCCTTCGCCAAGAATCTCGTTTGCTTCAATCACGGCCACAAAAGCGTTGGGGTCGATACGGCTGATGTGCTCTTCCAGAATCAGCACTTCGCGGCGATCAACAATGGTGTAAATCACCTTTTTAGGCGTGCCGCAGTACATTCCTTCGCCGTTCAGATAGGTGCCGCCGCGGCCCAAATCGTTCAGCAGTCGCTCACGGATTTCTTCGTGATGGTCCGATATGATGAGCAGCATTTTCTCGTGCCCCGCACCTTCAAGAATCATATCCACAACCTTGCCAGTGATGAAAATCACCAGCCACGAGTACAATGGTATCTTCCAATCGCTGAACGCGATAAGTCCCAACAAAGCAATGGCGCTATCGACATAGATGAGCAGATGGCCGATGGGCAGGTGCGTGTATTTGGCAATGATGGCCGCAATAATGTCGGAGCCGCCCGATGTGGCCTTCGATTTGAACACAATGGCCAGTCCGATGCCGATGATGGTTGCGCCGAACACCGATGCCAGCAGCAGGTCGTCGGCAAGGCCGAGCGGGTCGTCTTCACCGATGAAGGCTGTGAGTGTATCCATAAACACTGCCGTGGAGATGAAGCCCAGCACTGTTTTGAAACCGAATCGCGGCCCAAGAATCTTTGTGCCGATGATGGTCAGAATGGTGTCGAGGCAAGCCGACACAAGACCGATGGGCGTGCCGTCGGGGAACAAGTCGAACATTCCCTTGGTGGAGTGGTGAATGACGATGGAAATGCCGTAAACGCCGCCCGGCACAATCTTGTAGGGGTTGATGAACAGCACAAAACCCAGCGACAGCACAAACGTGCCCACCAGAATATAGACGACCGCCTTTGCCGCGTCGCGCCACGTGCCGCCGCCAGTCAGTTTATTCAAATCGATAGCCATAATGCGATAAATTTGTTGTGTCAAAGGTAAAAATTTTGGACAACAGACATCAGACTAAAGACAACCGGAATCATATCGCTTGAAGTCTGTCGCCAAAAATCAAAAAAAATCCCCCGACAAGTGTTACATTTGAAAAATTGGCGCGTCATTTATGGTGTAATTTGATAAGTGATTTTGGAATCGAACTACGTAGATATTAACAGTCGACTCATTGATGAGTGCCGGAACGGGAGCAGCAAGGCCCAGTTCGAGATATACAAACTGTATTACAAGGCGATGTACAACACCTGTCTGCGGTTTGTTCGCGACTCGATGGAGGCCGAAGATGTGATGCAGGAGGCTTTTCTTGCGGCGTTCCGGAACATCGACTCGTTCCGCGGCGAGGTGAGTTTCGGCGCGTGGCTGAAGCGCATTGTGGTGAACCGGTCGCTCGATGCGCTGCGGAAACGGAAACTCGACCTTGACCCGCTTGAAGAGGGGCGGACGGTTGTCGACACCGACTGCTACGATGGCGACGAGGTCGATTTCAAGGTGGGGCAGGTGAAGATGGCCATCGGCTCGCTGCCCGACAGTTACCGCACCCTGCTCACTCTGCACCTTATCGAGGGCTACGACCACGAGGAGATTGCCCAGATAACAGGGTTGAGCAATGCTGCCGTCCGCACCGGCTACTCGCGGGCGAGGAAAAAATTACAGGAACTTTTGGAAACGAAAAAATTTGAGATATGGATGAGTTGAAACATTTTATTGAACAGAACCGCAGTCAGTTCGACGATTGCGAGCCAATGGACGGACACTTCGACCGCTTCATACAGAAACTCGAAGCCGACCAGCGCCACACCATCGGCCGCAGCCGCAGCCAACTGCTGCGCATAGCCGCCGTAGCCATCGTTGTGGTTGTGTTGGGCGCAACCGTGGCGGGAAATCTTGTCCACCACAGTGTCAGGCTGATAGAGACCGAAATGGCCAACGCCGACCGTGAGACACCGATGAAACTCGTCGAGCGTACAACTCGCTATGTGAAGGCGAAGGTTGAGCCTGAATACGAGCAGACGCAGAAATACTACATCGGTTTGGTTGACAATCGGTTGGATAAAATCCGTACATCTGAAAACGTTGAAGAGGAACAGAAGGCAGAACTGCTCAAAGAGATGTCAGAAATGGACGAACTGTTTGCCAATCTGCAAAAGGAACTGAAGGCCAACCCCGACAATCCTGTGCTCATCGACGCCATGATTAATCACTATCAGACCAAAATTGAAGTGTTGAACCAAATAATTAATAATCTGAACAGTATCAAACAATTAAATACAAAACAAGATGAAAAAGTTGATTTATAGTTTGATGGCGGTCGTCTTGATAGCGGCATTGCCCGCCCAGGCCGCACGAAAAGAGTATAAGAAGGTCTTCCGATACGACTTCAGCATCGACCAGAACACGCTTCTCGAAATAGTGAACCGCAACGGCAACATTGTGATTGAGAACACTGACGACGACCGCGTGACCATTGAGGCCGTTGTCACAGGACGCGGCAGCAGCGATGACGAGGCTGAACGTACATGCCTGAAAATCACACCATCGGCAGTGATGACCGACAACAAGATTACGGTCGGTGCCGAAGTGCCCAGTTCGCTCAAATACGAGTATTTCGACTTGAGTTACACCATTGTGATGCCAGCCTACACCAACATCAACCTGTCGAACAAATACGGCAATGTGATGATTGACCGACTCAACGGCCGCACAAGCATCAAGGTTGGTTACGGCGAGTTGAAAATCAAAGAGTTGAACGATAAGACGGGCGGTTTCCCAGTGGTTGATTTGGCCTACTCGCGTGAGTCGGAGATTAACGAGATGAACATCGGCGGCGTCAACATGAATTATTCGGGCATCACCATCGACCGCGGTCAGGCAGTGGCCGTGTCGAGCAAATACTCGAAACTGACGGTGGGCGCGGCGGCATCAATAGCCATCGAGTCGGCCTACGACAACCTGAACATCGCCAACACTGACAAAATCGACATCTCGACCCGCTACTCGAAACTGCAGATTGGATACGTGGGCGTGATGGCCAACATCGGAATTGAGTATGGCAGTGTGGTTGTGAACAGCGTCGACAGGGAATTCAAGAACATCACCGTCAACGCCAAATACACTGACACTGACGTGGATTTGAAGGGAGTGCGCAACTATTCGTTCGACCTGAACACGAAGTACGGCAACATCACCACGCCAACTCACAATCTGCTGTCGCAAGAGATTGTGTCGCACGACAGCAGCAAGTCGGCCAAAGGACAGGCAGGAAATGTTGCCGAAGGCGGAAAAATCAGAATTTCAGCAAAATACGGCAGTATCAAGGTGCGGAACAGCAATTAGCGCTGCCGCCGCAACCGAAAACCGCCATCCAAAAATGCGACTGCGAACGGGCTTCCGTCAAGGGGGCTCATTCGCATTTTTTGTTTTTCGGGCATTTATCAGCCGATGGTTTGTAAAACGTTGAAACATCGGCTGTTGCGTTGTTATTAAAGTGTTAATTGCACAGAAAAAAGTTTCGCAGCATTCCATTATTAAGTAATAATTTAGTTGCACAAAATTCTATGCTATGCGAGAATCAGGCGATTTGTACGAGGATAAGGAAATGGCGTCGAACGTCAGGCGGTACGAGACTATGAAAAAGACAGGCGTGCCGCAGTATTTCGACGTTGACGAATATCTGATGATTGTCGATTACTACATGCAGCGCGATATGCAGAACAAGGCCGTTGAGGCTTGCGAGACCGCTCTGAAAGTTCACGGCAACGACCCCGAACTGCTGCTCAAACAGGCACAGATTCAGGTGCATCAGGGCAAGGTGAAGGCCGCCATCAAAGCCATTCTGCCACTCGAGCCGCTGCTGTCCGACCACTACGAGTTTTACCTGACCAAAGCGTCGGCACTGCTTCAGTTGGGCAAGAGCGAGGAACTGTTCATCGAGAGTTTCCAGAAGGCGCTCGAATTGAGCACCGATGTGGACCCCGAAGAGCGCGAAGACATCTTTATGAGCATTGGTGAGATGCTCGAAGGCGGACAGTTCTTCAAACCCGCGCTGTCAATCTACAAGGTTGCCGCCCGCGAGTTCCCCGAAAACATCGATTTTCTATTTAAAATAGGTGTGTGCTACGAGAATCTCGACCGATTCGATGACAGCATCGCCGCCTACAACCGTGCCATCGACCTTGACCCGTTTTCGGAAAGCGCATGGTACAATTTGGGCATTGTTTACAACAGCATTGGCGAGTACGACAAGGCCATTGAGGCCTACAATTTCGCCACCGCCATCGACCCCACGTTCTACGACGCCGTGTTCAACAAGGGCAACACCTGCTGCAACGCGGGCTACTACGAGGAAGGGCTCAAGTGCTATCAGGACTACCTGAAGGCCTATCCCAACAGCGTTTCGGCGCAGTGCTATTTGGGCGAGTGCCTGTACCATCTCGACCGACTCGACGATGCAGAGCGCTGCTTCAACAGCATTGTGGGCATGTTCAGCGACAATGCCGACGCATGGTTTGGCAAGGCGATGATTTTCAGTACCCGTCGCGAGTTCGATTTGGCCATCGACGCGCTTGAGAAAGTGCTTCATGCCGACCCCGAACACGATTCGGCATGGCATCAGTTGGGACGGATTTTGGCCCAAAACAACAATTTCGAGGGAGCGATTGAAGCCTACAAGAAATCGCTCGAACTCAACCGCTACGAGCCGATTGCGTGGGAAAATCTAGCATTGGCCTATTCGGCTATCGACGATGACCAGACCGCCATCGATGTGCTCAACGAGGGACTTGACTATATGCCCGACGACAGCATTCTGCTATACGTTTTGGCCGCCATCTGCCTGCTGATTCACCGCACCGACGAGTGCCTGCGCCACTTCCGCAAGGCCTTCCGCCAGGACCCCGACCTTTGCGAGCATTTCATCAGCATTGTGCCCGAATCGGCCATCCCGACGGAAATAATGAAGATTATCAAGAATCAAAATAATGACAATCACTAATTTACGCGTATATGAACAACACTAAATTCCATCTGCACTGCCGCAAATGCGGCGCCGACATTCCAGGTTTCAAGGAGTGGTTTGCCAACAATCAGAAATGCCCGCACTGCGGCGGAACCTACGTTGATGTGAAATACCATCGCGACTACAGCGAGTTGAAGAAACTCATCGACACGAAGGAGCACGTTGAGAACGTTTGGCATTATTTTGATTTTCTGCCACTTATCGACAAGAAAAACGAGATTTCGCACACCGAGGGCGCAATTCCTGTCGACCGTTGGGAGTTTATGGAGAAGTTCGCAAAGAAATACTACAATCTCGATATCACCGTCCGCGCCTATCGCAACGACCTGAACCAGGGCACAGGCACCTTCAAGGATGTGGCGGGAGCCGTCACTGCGAGCGTGCTCAAAGAGAATGGCGTGAAGGACTACTGCGTGGCCAGCACGGGCAACATTGCCAACGCTTTTGCGCACTATTTTGCTGAAGCGGGAATCAATTTGGGTGTTTTTGTGCCCGAAGACACACTGAAAATCAATGAGGCAGAGATAAACACCTACGGTCAGGGCCTGTTCCGCGTGAAGGGCGACTACGCAATGGCCAAAAAGGTGGCCGCCGACTATTCGGCAAAATACGGCATTCTGATTTCGGGCGGCAACACCGACCCGATGCGCGTTGAGGCCAAAAAGACGATGGTTTTTGAGTGGCTGCGCCAGATGGGCAAACTGCCGTCGGTTTACATTCAGGCAGTTAGCGGCGGCACAGGCCCGATTGCCATTGCCAAAGGCTGCGCCGACCTTGAGGGTTTGGGCTACGACAACCGCTTGCCGCGATTCATTATGGTTCAGCCGTCGGGCTGTACGCCGATGGTTGAGGGCTACGCAAAAGCCAAGGCCGCAGGCTTCCCCGAGGGTTGGCAGAACGACTATCCGTGCTACGAGAACCCCAAGACCAGCGTTCCGATTTTGGCCACAGGCAAGCCAGGAACCTTCCCGATTGTGGCTTCGCTCGTGAAAGAGTCGGGTGGCGATTTTGTTGCTTTCGATGAGCAATATCTTGCTGATATGGCGAAACTTGTGGCTTATGAGACCACCGTCCGCATTGGACCTGCAGCGGCTGTCTGCGTTGGCGGCTTCTTCGAGTCGCTCAAGAACGGCTTGCTCAAGAACGGCGACGATGTGCTTATCAACCTTGGCGAGGGTTCGCGCCGCGCGCCAGCCTTTGTCGAGAGCATAATCTACACCACCAAGCACGTGGTTTCGGTTGACGAGTGCGAAAAGTTCGACCGCTCGAAATTTGAGCCGATGCTTTGGGACAAAATTTTGAAAATCTACAACTTATAATCAGGAATGAGGGAACACATAGCCAATTTCCTGAAAGGCTTTGCAATGGGTGTGGCCAACGTCATTCCAGGCGTTTCGGGCGGCACCATTGCTCTGCTTACAGGCATTTTCGAGCGGCTGATAAACGCGCTCAAATCGTTTGACGTTGAGGCGGTTAGGCTGCTGCTCAAATTCAAGTTCCGCGAGTTCGCACAGCACGTCGATTTCGGCTTTCTGCTGTCGGTGTTCCTTGGCGTCGGCGTCAGCATTATTTCGGTGGCCAAACTGCTCGAGTTCCTGTTCCAGTCGTACCCCGTTTACGTGTGGTCGTTCTTTTTTGGCCTGATACTCGTATCGGTTTGGTTTGTAGGTAAATCGATAGGCAAAATCGATGTTCCTGCGGCGGTTTCGTTCGTGATTGGCGCCGCGGTTGCCTTCGGCCTTTCGGTGATGAATCCCGCAACCGAGAACACCGCCTTTTGGTACCTGATAATCTGCGGCGCGGTGGCCGTCTGCAGTATGATTCTGCCAGGCCTTTCGGGTTCGTTCGTGCTGATTCTGATGGGCAACTACCAACTGATAATGATTTACGCCGTGTCGCATTTCGATATGAAAATCATTGTCCCCGTGGCCGTTGGCGTGGTGGTGGGGCTGTTGGCGTTCTCGCATTTCCTGTCGTGGCTTTTGAGCCGATACGCCCGCCAGACGATGGCCGTGCTCACAGGCTTCATTTTTGGCAGCCTAGGTACCATTTGGCCGTGGAAAAATCCTGTCTATCTGATGCAGGACGGCGTTGAGGTGCTGAAAAACGGCAAACCAATTATCCAGAGTTACCAAATGTATTTCCCGCAAGAATTCAGCGCTGAAGTGGCCTTTGCCATTCTGCTGATGATTGCCGGAATGGCGGCACTTTGGGCGCTTGAGAGGTCGTCGGAGAAGGCAAAAACGCAATAAAATCATCGCACAGACAACACAGATTACACTGACTATTTAATGAATATCACTAACCAACAATGAAAAAGCTACTCTTATCCTCAATGCTGACGTTGATTTTCTGTCAATCTTACTCCCAAGATTTGATTGTAACAACCAACGGAGACTCGCTGAATTGTAAGATTAAGTACCGAATGTCAGGAATCATTCATTATAAGTTTAGTCAAGGTGACAAAACATATCATTCAAAGTTGCCCAAATCCGATGTGAAAACTTATAAGTATGACTTCTACAACAGTAATTCAACCGAAAAATATTTAAACGATAACGGCCCTAAAGATTTGGTTTTGACGCAGGATGGCGATTCAATACGCTGTAAAATAGTAGCGCTTAAGTTTAATCAGTTATATTACAAAGTTGACAGTTCAGCCGACATTAAACATCTTACTGAGGACCAAGTGAAAAAATATAGGTTCGACTACTATCATCCATTTTCCAATTATCAAAAGTGGACATTATCGTTTAATGGCGGGTATAGCAGGCGTTTGACAGAAATTTCGAAGAATTTGGATTCATATTATGACGACCACATCAAACAACTAAAAGAAGGATACCATTTGGAGGCTGATTTCACCTATTATTTCTCCGAATATTTAGGCGTTGGCGCTAAATGTGCGTTGTTCAAAGCCTCAAATTCACAAACCATAGTCGGACCCGAGATTATAGTACCATATAATAGTTACGAATATGGTCAATACTCCTGGGCGGGTTTCTGTACCTTGAAAAAGAATGTTCGTGTGGAGGATAAACACACTATTCCCTACATCGGATTGATGGCTTCAGCAAGGTTATATGACTCCAAAAAACGGGGAGCACTTTTGGTTAATTGTTCTGTCGGATATTTGGGATACACCGATGACGGAACCTACGCTGGTCAATCTTTTACCATTAAGGGAAATAAAGACGTTGATAATTATTTTGCTGGATATTTAGAATACACCGGTGACGGAACCTACACTGTTCAATCCCTTAACATTAAGGGAAATAAGCTGTGGTTGGACCTTGATAATTATTCTGCTGGATATTTGGAATACACCTATGGCTCCTACCTCGATAGCGGAATCTACGCCGATCAATCCTTTACCATTAAAGGAAATACGTTGGGTTTGGCTCTTGATTTTGGTTACGACTATTGGTTTTCAAGAAGTATGGCATTGGGTGTACGCATCTCGTTGATTAGTGGAGTATTAAAGGAATGCACAAAAGAAACGGCCGCAACCAAAGAATACGCAGTAACAACAGAGAAAATAAAACTCACTAGAGCTGAATACGAAAGTCTTGGCCGATTGGATATTTCGGTGGGCTTGCGTTTCGGGAAATAATAATTATGAAAACATTCGGATTAGTCGGCTACCCGTTGGGGCACTCTTTCTCGCAGGATTATTTTACAAAGAAATTTGCGACGGAAAATATTGATGCCCAATATCTTAATTTTCAGATTGAAGACATAACACTAAACCAACAATGAAAAAACTATTCATCTTTTCAATGCTTACACTGATTTTCGGTCAGTTAAGCGCTCAGGATTTGATTGTGACCAAGAATGGCGATTCCATTCAATGCAAAATCGCAACCATACAACATAACAATATTTACTACCACACCACAGAGGTTACCGATGGTGCCACCTTGCCTAAAGCATTGCCCGTCAGCAATGTGGAAAAATACAAGCATAATTATTTCCGACCTCAAATTACAGATTATCATAAATGGGTGTTTTCGATAAATGGTGGCTATAGCCAACGTTTTGCTAAAACTGAAAATGGCAAGTATGCGGAACACAACAAAAAACTAAAAAAAGGATTCCACATAGATGGGAATGTGGCTTATTATTTTTCAAAGCATTTGGGGTGTGGCGCAAAAATCACTGTTTTCAAATCCTCTCATTCACAAGATGACGCAGTCGCTAATGGCTCATATTATTATACCCCAAAAAAAGAGTTAATTTATTATGGTCCACCGACCACATTAATCGGGCATCGGCAGTTTGATAAATTTACTCTGAAAGATGAACACACGATTTATTATGTCGGGCCTATGTTTTCATCAAGATTTTTCGATATGGGAAAGGGCGCATATCTGATTAACTGTTCAGTTGGATATTTGAGTTACATAGATGAAGGGACTGATGAAAATGGTAGTTTTACAATTAAAGGTAACACGGCAGGGGTTTTGATTGAATGTGGTTATGACTATTGGTTTTTAAAAAATAGTGCATTGGGATTCCGACTGTCATTGATTGGCGGAAACATAAAGGAATGTACAAAAGAAGTAAAGAGTACTACGGAAAAAATTGAATCAAATAACCACGTTGGCCTTGGCCGATTGGATGTTTCGGTAGGTTTACGTTTCGGAAAATAATAATTATGAAAACATACGGATTAGTCGGCTACCCATTGGGGCACTCTTTTTCGCAAGATTATTTTACAAAGAAGTTTGCGGCAGAAAATATTGACGCCCAGTATCTTAACTTTCAGATTGAAGACATTGCCCTTTTTCCCGAAAAGGTGCTGACTGCTCCTGGTTTGGCTGGACTGAACGTCACCATTCCCTACAAGCAGAAGGTGATGCAATTCCTCGACGAGATTGACGAGACCGCGCAACGTGTTGGTGCAGTGAATGTTGTGAAGATTATCCGCAATGGTGACAAAATTCGTCTGCGCGGCTGCAACTCCGATGTTGTGGGGTTTGAGAACTCGCTGAAACCGCTGTTGAAACCTTGCCACACCAAAGCCTTCATTTTGGGAACTGGCGGTGCGTCGAAAGCCGTGCGCTATGTGCTTGAAAAACTGGGAATTGAATATCAGTTTGTGTCGCGCAATGCCGATGCAGCAAGCGACATTCTTTCTTACGCCCAACTGACCGATGAATCAGTTGAAAGCCATAAACTTATCGTCAACTGCACGCCTCTGGGTATGTCGCCAAAAACCGATGCCTGCCCCTACATCCCCTACTCCGCCATCGGCTCCGACCACCTTTGCTTCGACTTGATTTACAATCCCGAAACCACCTTGTTCTTGCAAAAAGCCAAGCAACAGGGCGCAACAATCAAAAACGGACTTGATATGCTAATCGGTCAGGCTGTGCGGGCTTGGGAGATATGGAATGAATGAGTGGTTGAAGAATTATTGTAATTCACTACTTTCGCGGCCGATTTCAGAAGAATAGATTATGTGGCTGTTGTTTGCGTTGTTGTCGAGCGCGCTGTTAGGTTGCTACGACATTTTCAAAAAAGCATCGTTACGTGGAAATGCTTATATCCCAGTACTTTTTGTGGCAACTGCCACAGGTGCGGTGCTGTTTAGCATTGTGCTGATGCTGTCGCGGTTGGGGGCGGTTTCTGAAGGCAGTCTTTTCTACGTTCCCGAAATCACTGCGCACGAGCACCTTCTCTATTTCATAAAGGCAATGATTGTCGGCAGTTCGTGGATTTTCGCCTATAAAGCATTGAGCCAGTTGCCGATAACTATTGTGGCGCCCATTCGTTCAACAGGTCCGGTTTGGACAATAGCCGGAGCATTTGTGATTTATGGCGAACGCTTCAACGGCTGGCAGTGGCTGGGCTTTGCTGTGGTTATCTTCTCGTCCTACCTTTTCGCAAAAGCGGGCAAGAAGGAAGGCATCAACTTCAAGAGCAACCACGCCATTTGGGCCATTGTTACGGCCACGTTGCTCGGTTCAGTTTCATCGCTTTTCGATAAATATTTGCTTGCCCACTATGACCGCATGGCCGTACAAACCTGGTATTCAATCTATATGGGCATTTTCATACTGATACCGCTGGCGTTTTGGTTGCCAAAACGCGCAGTGCCGCCACTTTTCAACTGGCGTATCATCATTCCAATGATTGGCATCACTCTTTCGGTGGCCGATTTCATGTATTTCTACGCCCTTTCGCGGCCCGAAGCCTTGCTTGGCGTGGTATCAGTTCTGCGGCGCAGTAGCGTTGTGCTGGCTTTCTTGCTTGGTGCGGCTATTTTCCACGAGCACAATCTGAAATCGAAAGGCATCGCCCTTGCGGGAATAATCATCGGCGTGTGCGTGCTGGTGCTGGGGAGTTGAGCGATTCTTAAAAGCGTTGGAGTTATTCCGACCTTTTGGCACGCTCCCAATTCACGCTCTGGCTGTTGCGGCAGTATCGCCACAGGCCCATCCACATGGCTTTATTAGCAAGATAGAAATAGTAAGGAAAATAAATCCAACTTGCATTTAACTTTCTGTTTTGCAGAGCGAAACCTAAAAATGCAAAGAAGTAAAAAATGACTTGCGCGAACAGCACAAGTGTGAATAAATTGCTGAATGCAAAACCGTTAAGTACACACAGATAGATGTTGAGCGGGATTATAAGCACCATGGCCAGCGGCACGGCAATCCAGCGTAAAACCTTGTGCGACACGTACTGGAACGTTAGCATCGGGTGGCGGAAAAAGTTGAAAAGTCCGCCCAATCGCAGCATTGTCTGAATGCTTCCGGTGGCAATACGAACCTTGCGTTTCATCTCCTCACCGATGTTTGCCGACGGCCTCTCAATGGCGCAAGCCGATGGCGAATAGCCTATTTTATAGCCAGTTAAGGCGATACGGAGCGACATTTCAAAATCGTCAAGCAAAGTGTTGTCGCTGACGGGCTGGTAAAGGCTGCGACGCATGGCAAACAACTCACCAGCAGCACCAATAGCCGAACCGGCGGCCGCATCGTTGCGTTTTATCCACGACTCGTAACGCCAATAGGCTCCTTCGCCCGATGAGGCGGCATTTTCCTTCGAGTCGCGGTTGATGCGTTTCTCACCTGCCACACAACCTATGACCGGATTTTGGAACAAACGAACCATCTCCTTCACGCTTTCGACTGACAACATGGTGTTGGCATCGGTAAAAATAACAATTTCAGTATCAACGAATTGCAATCCGCGCTTCATGGCATGAACCTTACCTCGGCGTTCGGGCTCAAACAGTACTTTCACATCAGGGCACTTCTCAAGCAGATGGTTTGTGTTGTCATCAGAGCCGTCTGTAACCCACATAAGATGCAGACGGTCAGACGGATAGTCGATTGCACGCGAATTACTGATTTTGGCCTCAACAAACTGCTCCTCGTTGAATGCAGTGACAAAAAGCGTCACATGCGGCAGGTCGTCAGGCAATTGCGGCTGCGCCGCTCCGCGCTTCAGTCTTGCAATAGCGGCTATCAGCAACGGATATGCAATGTAGGTATAGACAACCGTGCCAACTAAAATCCAGAATAATATTGTCAACGCTGCAACCATTGTTTGTAGAAGTTGTTCAAGCCGCTGATTATCTTGCGGTTGTTGAAACTAGTATTGGTAAAGGCGAAAGCCTCATCGGCCACTTTGCGAGTATATTCAGCATCGCCGATAGCCTTCAGAATCAATATTTTAAGTTCGTCGGGAGTTGAGCCGATAAGAATCTGTTTGCCGTTTTCGGCATCAATTCCTTCGGCGCCTATTGGGGTGGTTACAACGCAACGCGAGTGCGCCATGGCTTCAATGATTTTTATCCGCATTCCGCTACCAGACAGCAGAGGAACCACCATAATATTGTGTCGCTCTATGAATTCCTGTGCGCTTGCCACTTGGCCGTCGAACACTACCGGATATTTGCGCATCTCACCGGCAAAACTCTCTGGCGCGTTTCGCCCAGCAATGTGAAACTCCCAATCGGGATGTTGCGGCTGAACATCGGCCCACACATTGCGCACAAACCACAAAACAGCCTCCTGATTGGGTTCCCAGTCAAGTGCGCCAATGTAAAAAAGCGATTTTGGCACGGCAGGCTCCTTGTACGGCGCAAATTTCTGCGGTTCAATGCCCGTTGGCGCAACATACGTGCGGTGCTGGTCGAATGGCAGTTTTTCGGCATCGTTACGCGTTATCGGCACTAGAAGGTCTATCTTGTTGAGTGTCTGCAACTCAAGACGGCCGATACGGCGAGCAAGGAGTCGTTTGTAGAATCTCCGCGCCACGTTGGTTTCTGTTTCGGCAAGGCGCTCCCAAATCTGTCTTTCAACATTGTGCGAGCGCATCGAAATTGTTGATTTCGAATATTTTCTGATTGTCGGAATATAACTCGACAGATAAAGTCCTTCCAGTTGGACAATATCGTAGTTGTTTTGAAGCAGTTCTTCCAATTTCGTGTTAAACTCCTCTGACACAAACCTTTCAGCGTTGTATGGCAGCCGTGAGAAAAACAGATTCTTCAGCAACCTGCCCAAACGAATGTCTGTATCTATCCAAACCGAATGCCAGTTGATATTCTGCTTGAGTTCGTCCGACAGTTTTTCGAGCGGGAAATTGTGTTTAGGCGTCTGCATAGCAAGCACTTCAACCTTGTTGCCCTGTGCCGCCAACCCCATAATCATGTTGAGCGTGGCAATGGTGCCCCCGTCGTTCGACGGATACGGCATCTTGTTGCACAGCACAAGAATATGCAGTGGCCGCTGCTGGTTATCAGGCGTTTGCATTGTTGTTGAATTGATTGAAAATCGCCTTTTTTTGCCGTTCCAATTCCGCCTCAAGTTTGGCCTTTGCCTTCTTTTCCTCTGATATGAATCGATTGATAACGGCTGCAAACTTCGGATATTTCATGAGTTTTGCGAAAATGCGGCGGAAGAAATCGGTGTAAGTGCTCAATTCAAGAAGTGTGGCGTCTTTGACTGCCTTGTAGGTCAGGAACGCGCCCAGCGGGGTAAACACTATCGATGACATCCACATGCCAAGCCATGCCGGCCATGTACCCATTTTGGCTGCCTTTCCGCAACTGATGTCGGTCACGTAGTAAATCACGAAGAAAAGCACCGAAATCACAATTGGGGTGCCGATGCCGCCCTTGCGGATAATAGCGCCCAGTGGTGCACCAATGAAAAACAGCAAGATACAGGCAATCGACAAGGTGAACTTGCGGTGCCACTCAATCTCGTAACGTTTAATGATTTTATTTTTCGTCTGAAATTCCGAAGCCGATTGTGAAATGTAGGTTTTCGCATTGCGCGCGTTTTCAACAGCATAACTGAGCACACCTGACAAGTCGCCTTTTGACATATTGGCAATAATAGAATCTATATTAATGTTTGTGGTCGCGGGCACTTCCTTCTTCTCGTACCACAAACTGTCCCTATTACTGAACTCCAATTTTTTGAAATAATTTCCTCTGGTAAGAGTTGTCAAATAGTTGTCGGCTGCTTTCGCATAATTATCATTCAACGAGTCGGTTGTATATTGAAGTTGGCTTAAATTCAACATAGCGTATCCCGTTTTGTAAAGCGACTCGTCCGACCTTTCGAAATCCATTCCCGAGAGGTCAATCATGAATCGTTCCTCCTTGAAACTGGTAGTGCGCTGGGGATACGACTTGTCCTCCCAACGTCGGCGTTTTTCAACCTCCTCAACATAATTGGTACCGCTGTAGAGCGTGATGACCATATACCGCTTGTCATTTGTAATAACCATTGTCCCGGAATCGGCCAATGTGACGTCGCGGTTGCCATTGTCCTCGGTGTGATTATAAATCATTATATCATAAAGCATTGGCCCTTTGCGGCTCTTGCGTCCCACTTTAATACTGTATTGTTCAATTGCATCGCTGAACACACCTTCCGGGATCGACACTTCGGGCTTCTGGTGCTTGATGTCATGGAGCAGCGTCTGCATTTTCAAGTTGCTGTATGGCAAAATATTGTTAGAGAACAAAAAAGCACAGATGCTGACACCTATCACATAGAAAATCAACGGGCGCATGATTTTCACAAGCGATATGCCTGCCGATTTAATGGCCATCAGTTCGTAGTGCTCGGCTAAATTGCCGAAAGTCATAATTGAACTCAAAAGCACCGCCAGCGGCAAGGCCATGGGCACCAAACTACTGCTTGCGTATAGTAGAAGTTCGGCTATCACGCCTGCTCCGAGTCCTTTGCCCACAATCTCATCGAGATACCTCCACAAGAACTGCATGAGCAGAATGAACATGGCAATGAAAAAAGTCAGGACGAACGGCCCGATGTACGACTTAAGTATGAATTTATCTAACTTCTTCACATTCTGAAATTTGGCGGTCAACAATTATAACAACCCACAAATTGCAATAATACTGATTTTCGCGTAATTGCCGAAACTTACACCGACTTTTGTGATTCTTGAATCAAAAGCCCTTTCTTGTCGAAAAATAGTTTCCAACCTTTTTCAACAATGTTTTTGTTTTTATTCTTTAATTTATAAATTGCACAAACCAAAAAAAAGGCAATGGCTAAAGAACAATTTGAATTGGAATATCATTTCAACACGTCGGCAAAGGTGCTTTTCCCGCGTCTAAGCACTGCTGTTGGCTTAAACGAATGGTTTGCTGATGATGTGAATGAAAAAGACAACATCTTTACTTTCAGATGGGACAAAGAAGAACGAAGCGCCAAACTCATATCAGTAAAAGAATGCAAAAACGTCAGATTTCATTGGCTTGATGATGAAGATGAAGAAACGTTCTTTGAGTTCAAACTGACAACAACTGAACTAACCGACGATCTTGCTCTCGAAATCACCGATTTTGCTGATGCTGACGAAATTACTGAAATGACAGAACTTTGGGACGCTCAAATTATCGACCTTAAACGAGTGCTTGGCGCCTAATATTCAGTTTCAAACTGACAGTTTGGCAATGACTTATTTGTCCACAACAATAGAGATTTTACCTATATATTAATAGGTATGCCACTCATGCCATTCTTTTTTTTATGAATATCGATGGCTAATCTTCATATAATTTCTATGTTTGTACATTTGAATGATGAGTTCAATCACAAATATTTATTTATGAAACATTATTTTAAATGCTTATTCCTTATGTCAATCGCAATAACAACTATGTCATGCAGTAACTCAGACCTGAGTTCAGGCATAAGGACAGAAAACCTTGATACGACCGTAAAACCGGGCGACGATTTCTACGAATTCGCAGTTGGCAGTTGGCTGAAAACCAATCCGCTTCCACCAGAATACGCTCGTTATGGCGCGTTCGAGATAATCGACGAAAGCAACCGCAAGCGTCTCAACGACCTAATTGTGGAACTTTCATCAAAGCAAAACGAACAAGGCTCAATCGAATATAAAATTGCCACCATCTACAACCAAACGATGGACAGCGTGAAACTCAACAATGACGGCATGAAACCGCTAGAAGCCGACTTAAGCGTCATCAAGGCTGTAAGCAAACGTGAGGATTTATTCCCGACGATGGTCAGTTTGATGAAAAAAGGAATCGGCGGTTATTTTGGCTTCGGATTTGGTCCCGATGCCAAAGACAGCAAGAACAATATTATAACCTTTTGTCAGGGTGGCCTTACTCTTGGATCGAAAGAATACTACACTGAAACCGACGACAATACACTATCCATCATGACAGCATTACGTGCACATATGGCAAAAATGTTCGTCATGATCGGTTACAGCGAATCTGATGCCAACCGCAAAGTTGAAGATGTTCTCTGCATCGAAACCCGCCTGGCCAAAGCATCGCGCAACAACGTTGAACTCCGCGATCCAGAATCCAACTATAACAAACTGACTTACGCTGAATTGAAAAACAAATGCAAGCATATCGATTTCGACATATTCTGCAAAACAATAAACCTCAACGATCTCCAGGAACTTGTTGTCGAGCAACCTGACTTTTTTGACGAGGTAGACAAAGTTATTGCCGAGGAAAGCATCGATGCACAAAAATCATACTTGGAATGGCACTATATCGATGAAGCTGCAACCTTCCTCTCTGATGAGTTCCGGCTTCAGAATTTCAGTTTTTACGGCAAGGTTATCAGCGGCAGCCAGCAAGACCAGCCAAGATGGAAACGGGCTGTAAGCCTCTGCAGCGAAACAATGGGTGAAGCCGTTGGACAATTATATGTTGAGAAATTTTTCCCTGCCTCGCACAAAGAACGCATGATCATACTGGTCAAAAACCTGCAAGAAGCCTTACGTGAACGAATTCTTGCACAAAACTGGATGAGCGATTCCACAAAAAAAGTTGCGATCGACAAATTAAACGACTTCCATGTAAAAATCGGCTATCCCGACAAATGGCGCGACTATTCGGGTTTAAATATCACAACTGATAAATCATTGTGGGAGAATTTGATGGCCGTCAACAGCGACAATGTTGAATATGTCGTCAACAAGAAATACAAGAAACCAGTTGACCCAAGCGAGTGGTTTATGACACCACAAACCGCAAACGCATACTACAACCCCACTACTAACGAGATTTGCTTCCCCGCTGGAATTATGCAATATCCGTTCTTCGACATGCAGGCTGACGATGCCTTCAACTACGGTGCCATCGGCGTTGTCATCGGTCACGAGATGACTCACGGGTTCGACGATGAGGGCCGCCAATATGACAAGGAAGGCAACTTACACGAATGGTGGGAAAAAGAAGATTCTGAGAAATTCAACCAACGAGTTAAACCTCTTGCCGCCTTCTTCAGCAATATCAATGTGCTTGATGACCTGAAAGGCAATGGCGAACTCACACTTGGCGAGAATCTTGCTGACCATGGTGGCCTGCAAGTGGCTTTCCAGGCATTTAAAAATGCCACCAAAGACGCCCCGCTGAAAAACAAAGACGGATATACTCCCGAGCAACGGTTCTTCATTGCATACGCAACAGTATGGGCCAACAATATTCGTGACGAGGAAATCAGGAAACGCACCAAAAGCGACCCGCACGCGCTTGGAAGATGGCGTGTGAATGGCACTTTGCCGCACATCAATGCCTGGTATGAGGCATTCAACGTGAAGGACGGCGACAAAATGTTCTTGCCTTCAGACGAACGGGTAGATATCTGGTAATAAAAGACAGTCAACTATAAATGGTTTGATTGTTCAGTTCTTGACTTTCAAACCATTTTTTGTTTTCGACTTGTTCAATTTTATATCTTTGCAACGCAAAACGAAAACAGACATGAATGTGAGATTATTAGTTGCCATTATCACAGCCGTTTTTGCTATCGGCACCGCATCTGCTCAAAACAATGACATCTACCGTCAACTCGATGAGCAGCATCCTGATTATGGCAAAATCACAATCAAGCAGGATGCAAAACTATATCTGATGGTCGATGCCTTTGCCGATGCCAACAAACGCGACGGCATAAAGGGTTATCGAATTCAAATTTATTCAGGTTCAGGACAAAACGCCCGCTCCACAATGCAGACCATCAGCCAGCAGTTTTTGAAAAATTTCCCTGATTTCGACCCGGCGCAAGTCTATCCGGAATACAAAACTCCATATTTCAAATTATGTGTGGGCGATTTCCGCAGCCGCGGTGAGGCAAACGCATTTTACCACAAAATTCGCGAACTCTACCCCGACTCATACATCGTGAATTCCAAGATTAAATTTCCGAAACTCACTCCGGATGATGTGATGGAGTAACGAGCCACAACTACAGTCTGTCCGTGTTTTCTGCCAAAGGGTTAAAAGTCAAACAAATCCATTAGGCACAACCGAACTGAAATAAAATTTGTTTTTTAAAAAAGACCATCTATCTTTGCAGTCGCAAATCGGATAACGATTTTGCCTATACATCGCGGGGTAGAGCAGTTGGTAGCTCGTTGGGCTCATAACCCAGAGGTCGCTCGTTCGAGTCGGGCCCCCGCTACTAAAAACGGAACAAACTACAAGTTTGATTCCGTTTTTTATTTTAAAAAGAGCCAAATAATGTTCTTCATACACTATTATCGTTATCTTTTAAAAGCTACATCAATTTTTTTCAAATAAATGATTCGACTAAACAAATAAAATATACTTTTGCGGTCGATTTGAAATGAATAATAATTCGTGTGATATGAATAATAATACCAAAATCAATTTCGTTTCGGCAGCCGAGGCTGTCAAGGTCATCAAATCGGGCGACCATGTTCATTTGAGCGCTATCGGCAATGCGCCGCAGGTACTGATTAAGGCCATGTGCGACCGCGGACGAGCCGGCGAGTTGAAAGATGTTCATATTCACCATTTTCACACCGAAGGCGAAGCCCCCTACTCTGCTCCAGAGTTTGAGGGCGTGTTTCAGCACGACGGATTCTTTGTTGGCGCCAACACCCGCAAGAACGTGCAGGCTGGCTATGCCGACTACATTCCTGTATTCCTTGGCGAAGCCGCACGGCTCTACCGCGAAGGCTATCTGCCCTGCAACGTGGCAATGATTCAGGTCTGCCCGCCCGATGAGCACGGATATGTATCGCTCGGCGCATCAGTCGATGCGTGCCTGGCTGCCATGGAAGTGGCCGAATACGTGATTGCAGTTGTCAATAAAAACGCACCACGCGCCTTCGGTCAGGCAATGATTCACATGAGCCGCATAAATATTTTTGTTCAGGACGACTCGCCGCTCATCGAGAAATTCTACGAAGAGCCGAGCGAGACCGACCTTGCCATTGGCCGCCACTGCGCCGAGCTGATTGACGACGGCGCCTGCCTGCAGCTGGGCATCGGCTCGCTGCCGAACGCCACGTTGGCCTGTCTGGGCAACCACAAGGACCTTGGCATCCACACCGAGATGTTTGCCGACGGTGTGCTACGGCTGGTTGAGAAGGGCGTCATCACAGGCGCCAACAAGGCT
>JAEEGG010005236.1_pt1 | contig 30963 bp, 28 predicted proteins | sample 9134161 | NCBI WGS metagenome assembly JAEEGG01 (sample SAMN16246543, study PRJNA631951) | gut metagenome | biome: gut microbiome; feature: rumen; material: CR-attached | host: Bos | place: Iran: Karaj | collected 2018-10
AGGAGGCGCGATGTTAGGGTACTGCTCGATAGGCAGTGAAATCAGTCCAATGACACCCAATAGCACGATGAGGATAGAAATCACCGTCGACAGCACCGGGCGTTTGATAAAATTCGTAAAAGTCATACTTTACTTACTATTTGACAATTTACAACTTATTTCTTGATAGAATTGACAATGTCACCAGCAGACATGGCCTTGGCCTGCTCTGATATTTTCTGCTGATAGCGCTCAGGGGTGATAGGCTTGATCTCCATACCGTCACTCAGTTTCGTGATACCATTGGTCACATACTTGTCACCAGGCTTCAGACCATCGGTTACGATATAGTTCATGCCGTCGTTCTGCGGATCAACCTTAATCTCGCTATACTTCACCTTGTTGTCGCTTCCCACGAGATAGATAAACTTCTTATCCTGAACCTCTGAGACACAACTCTGAGGAATGATGATAACATCATTGGCCAGACGGGGAATGATAATCGTACCTGCACCACCGCTCTTCAGCAACTTCTCAGGGTTCTGGAACATGGCTATCAGCTGCACTGAGCCAGTAGCCTGGTCGATGACACCGCTCATCTTCGTCACCTTACCCTCGTGACCATAGATGGTACCATCAGCCAACTTCAGCTTCACACTGGGCAGCGACTGCAGACCGGCAGCCTGCAACTGCATGGCAGCCTTCTCCGTTACCGAGAAGTAAACCTCCATCGACGAGATGTTCGATACCGTTGTCAGCACGTTTGAAGAACTCACCAAGGCACCCTTCTTAAAGGGCAGCGTGCCTACGACACCAGCAGCAGGACTCTTTACAAAGCAATAGCTCAGTGCTTCGCGTGCTGATGCCAAAGAGGCTTGAGCCTGAGCCAACTGAGCCTGAGCTACCTCATAGCTATTCTGCGAGGTCTGCAACTCGTAATCACCAATCACACGATTTTCATGCAATTTCTGAGCGTTATCGTAGGTCAGCTTGGCTGTATTACACTGCTGCTGAGCAGTATTGACAGCAGCCTGAGCCTGACGCACCTGCTGTGTAGCAGTCTCGTTGTCAAGCACAAACAGCACCTGACCGGCACCCACCGTCTGGCCTTCCTTCACATTAATCTGCGTAATGAAACCCGAAGCCTTCGGACGGATTTCCACATCCTGAACACCCTTGATGGTAGCAGGATAAGTGCTCTGCATGTCGGCACTCGACGTTCCTACGGTCACAACGGGATATTCATCGTCGCCGAACTGAGGGCGACCACCGCCGCCACCGCAAGAAACCAGCGTTGCAGCAACGGCTGCAAGCATCATCATTCTATTCATTTTCATACCTCTAAAAATATTTTATATTCGAATATTCGCTTTCTCAAGAATCCCTGAAACGAGGAAAAACCTAAAACACCGTTTCGGTTTTCAGACTGCAAAAGTACAAAAAAAATAGTATACCTATATAATAGGTACACTACTTTTAACATTATTTTTCGGTTTTTTTGCGTAATAACTAATACGTGCTACTACCTATACCACATTCTGAGGCTGTCCGTTGATGAATTGGCAGACATTATCAACAGCCACCTGAATGAGTCGCTTGCGAGCTTCAGTCGAGGCCCATGCAATGTGGGGAGTGAAATAGGCATTGGACTCTTTCAACAGTGGGTTGTCCGCCTTTGGCGGCTCTTCCGTGAGCACATCAGCACAGAAGGCAGCCAGACGTCCTCCTGCCAGCGCGTCAGCCACGTCTTGGTCGTTTACCAATGGGCCTCGGCCTGTATTGATGAGGATAGCCGTTGGCTTCATCTGTCGTAATGTCTCACGATTGATGAGGTGGCGAGTTGTATCGGTCAGCGGACAATGCAACGACAACACGTCCGATGTTGAGAGGAGATCCTCCAGCGTTGCCTTTTCGATGTTAGCAGGCAAAGCGTCTGCCGACTTGCTGGTCATCGCCTTCACATGCATGCCGAAGGCGGTTGCTATTTCGGCTACTCGTCGTCCGATGTTGCCCAGTCCAACGATGCCAAACGTCTTGCCAGCCAGTTCCATATGTGGAAAGTCCCAGTAGCAGAAATCCGGATTCTCCGTCCAACGTCCCTTACGATTTTCAATGGCGTAGTGCTCCGTACGGTTCGTTACAGTCAGCAGATGAGCAAACACCATTTGCGCTACGCTCTCTGTGCTGTAGGCAGGCACATTTGTCACCGTGATGCCACGCTCGTGGGCTGCCTCGATATCTACCACATTATAGCCAGTCGCCAGCACACCGATGTATTTCAACTTTGGCAGCTGAGCGATTGTCTCACGACTGATAATTACCTTATTGGTCAACACGATTTCCGCTTCGGCAGCTCTCACCACCGTTTCCTCGGCTTTGGTACGGTCGTAAACCGTCACCTCGCCCATCTCCTCTAATCCCTGCCACGACAAGTCGCCAGGATTAGCCGTATATCCGTCTAGTATTACGATTTTCATTATAAATAATGTTATTTGCTACAGCCTAACATGTAAAATGCCAACTAACCCATAATTATTTCTTTTCTGCTGCAAAGATACATATTATTATTTAAAGGGCAATACTTTTGGGGCAAAAACTATGTTTTTATCCGGATAATCCAAATTTATTTGGTTTTTCGCTCAATTTTTCGTAACTTTGCAGTCAAGGAATAAAACATACTTTGTATGCATCGATATTTTTACATATTGAGCAGCTTCTTGCTCTTGTCTATCTCGATGTTCGCAGAAAGTGAGTTGCCAATCATCGAGATAAAGGCTGACAGAACGATGATTTATCCGCAGCAGATGGAACTGACGGGGGAAGAGTCGTTGATGGATATCCTGCAGATGGTGCCAGAGCTGATGATTGCCGGTTATGAGGATGTCATTTCCAGTTATAACCTCCGCATCGACAACTGTCCGATGAATGGTGACACAAGGTTGATTCTGAGTCAGATGAAAGCCAAGAACATTGCAAAGATTCAGGTGTGTGACAATACGGGTGTTGCGAAGGGAACCATCGGAATGGGCAGGGTGCTGGATATCAACATGAAAATGCCAGAAAGGTTGAAAGGTTTTGTGGAAGGACAAGGAGATTTTGGAAAGGACGTAGCAGGCATCGGAACTGTGAATGCGTTATACGGCAGTAAAAGTACTGACCTTTATGCCAACACGTCATATCGTCATCATGACGGAAATGAGGAGTATCTGACGCTTCACATGACCAACCGGTTTGACGACAGAAACAAACTGCTAACCTATTTCACCCAGCAATATCTTGACCATCCTTCTGGCATGTCGCGTAAGGTCATGGGCAGAGCGAGATACTTCCACACCTTTAATGACCAGGGTACAGAACTGCTCATCGTGGGCGGCTATCAGTATAATAGTGATCAGGTATTCTCAAATAAACTGCCATTGTTTATCGCTGAGCTGAATACGCCTTTGCTGACCGAACGGTTGTCGATGATGCTGGGTATTGAGGGTGATTATCTGATGACCAGGCTAAAGGATACGGACAGGAGCTGGGATGTCTTCAACCATGATGTCTATCTACAGTTCACCTATTCCCTACCTCAGTGGAAGCTGACGGTTGGTAATCGCGTGATGTTCTATCACTATAACCTGATGGAAGCCAGAATCAGTCAAAAGCATTCTGACACCCGCAACAACACGAATGCCTGTGTCATCTTTGTTCCCGATAACCGCAATCAGATCCAGTTAGGCTATTATCGCAAATACTATAATCCTTCCTACTTAGTTCTCTTTATGGATGCCAATACGGTTTTTGATGAAGAATGGATGAAGGCTGAAGGACTGTTGGAGGAATGGGATATCAATCAAGTGAAGCTGGCTTATGCCTACAGTAAACAGAAATTGACTGTGCAGACGGAGGTGAGTTATTATAACGTTGAGGATGGCGAAAATTTTACTGAACTGGGGGCATCGGTATATTGGAAAACAAAGGGTTTGAGTCTGGCGGGTGGATCAAATCTGTATGCGGCTAAGAGTGGAGCCTATGTTTCTTTCCGATTGGCTCCGACTGCTTATCTTCCTCATGATTGGCAGATTGGCATGCAGGTAGTATATTATACTAAAAACACGCCGACACGAAAGGTGAATGGTACTCCTGCGTATGGATGTCTGTCTGTGAATAAGCAATTAGGCAGTAGATTGAATATGGGCATTGACTGGCATGATATGTTTGATGCATTCTGTAGTGATGTAGTAATAAACAGGCATGCTGCCAATCTGAAGGTGCAGTATCGCTTTTAATTATGTATTATGAATTATGAATTTCATTTGGATATGATACAAACCGCCGGCATTGGTGCCTTAGCCCTTATCGTCGGTATGGTTTTAACGAGAAAAGTCGGTTTTCTCCAGAGATTCTGTGTGCCGTCACCCGTAAGCGGCGGTATCATCTTTTCATTGCTGACGTTGGCACTCTATGGCTGGTGCAACGTCGAGGTATCGTTCGACGGTACATTGAAGGATGTTTTTATGCTGGCATTCTTTACCAGCGTTGGTTTTCAAAGCGACCTAAAAGTCATCAAACAAGGTGGACGACTACTGGTCATCATGCTGGCCCTGTTGGTTAGCATTATTGCTCTGCAAAACCTGATGCCGATGGGAATCACCAAGCTCATGGGTGTCGACCCCTTGATTGGTATGGCTGCGGGCAGTATATCCATGACAGGTGGACACGGTACGGCTGGTGGATTTGCGAGTGTTCTGGAAAGCATGGGCCTGCATGGTGCAGGAACAATCGGTATGGCCGCAGCTACCTTTGGACTGATTGCCGGTTCTATGACAGGAGGTCCGTTGGCAGAGCGGATTATTCGCAAGAAACTGACGCACGAACAGATGCAGACACCAGATGAAGAGGTTGACCCTGCAATGGCTGGTATCGAGAGTGACGAGGCTTCACCAACAGGTCGTGCCAAGCGTGTCAGCTCGAACGAGCAGGAATTCCAGCAGTATGCCAAAGCCACCTATTGCATTGTCTTGGTCATGGGCGCCGGCACCATCATGAGTTGGCTGTTGGCAAAGACGGGCGTCACGTTCCCCACCTATTTCGGTGCCTTGATCTTAGCCGCCATTGCTCGCAACACATTAGAATTCATCAGTTTCAAGCGGAACGGCAAACGGGTGAAAGCGGACAAGTTACTGGATATGGATCGCATCATCAGTGTGGGCAACATCTGCCTGTCTTTATTCCTCGGTATGGCCATGATATCCCTGAAGCTTTGGGAACTGCAGAGTCTGGCCCTCCCGTTAATCGTCATCCTGGTTGCTCAGGTAGCGATGATGGACTTCTTTGTATACTTCGTAGCCTTCCGTTTGTTAGGTCGCAGTTACGATGCTGCCGTCCTGTGTGCAGGTATCTGTGGTTTCGGCCTTGGTGCCACTCCCAATGCGATGGCCAACATGAGTGCTGTGTGCTATAAATACCGCTATACGGTCAAGCCCTTCCTCATCGTCCCCATCATTGGCGCCATGTTTGCCGACCTAATCAATACAGGCATGATTACGCTGTTCCTAAATCTTCTGTAAGACAAAAAAAATCGTGCAGACCAATGATGACCTGCACGATTGTTATCTGATAAACAACCTTTACTTTACCTCCTCGAAGTCAGCGTCCTGGATGTTATCATCCTTGGGGGCCTGCTGCTGACTCTGCTGCTGACCAGCAAAGGGGTTATCCTGAGGACCAGCCTGGGCACCAGCACCCTGTGCGCCCTGATACATCTGCTGCGAGGCTGTCTGCCAAGCATTGTTCAGTGCAGCCATAGCAGTATCGATGGCATTGATATCGCCAGACTTGTGGGCATCTTTCAACTGCTGGAGAGCCTGCTCGATGGCGGGCTTGTGCTCTGCAGGAATCTTGTCGCCAATCTCGTTCAGTTGGTTCTCAGTCTGGAAAATCATAGAGTCAGCCTGATTCAGCTTGTCAACGCGCTCGCGTTCCTTCTTATCGTTCTCGGCATTCTGCTCAGCCTCAGCCTTCATACGGTTAATCTCATCCTGTGACAGACCAGATGATGCCTCGATACGGATAGCCTGCTCCTTACCTGTAGCCTTATCCTTGGCTGACACCTTCAGAATACCATTGGCGTCGATATCAAAGGTTACCTCAATCTGAGGAATACCACGACGAGCAGGGGCGATACCAGTGAGGTTGAACTGACCGATAGACTTGTTCTGAGCAGCCATGGGGCGCTCACCCTGCAGTACGTGGATGGTTACCTCTGTCTGATTGTCAGCTGCAGTAGAGAATGTCTCACTCTTCTTGCAAGGAATGGTTGTATTGGCCTCAATGAGCTTGGTCATCACACCACCCATGGTCTCAATACCCAGTGTCAGCGGAGTAACGTCGAGCAGTACAATGTCGCCTACGCCACCTTCCTTGTTCAGGATAGCACCCTGGATAGAAGCACCAACGGCTACCACCTCGTCAGGATTTACGCCCTTTGAAGGCTCTTTGCCAAAGTAGTTCTTAACCAATGTCTGAACAGCGGGGATACGGCTCGAGCCACCTACAAGGATCACCTCGTCAATATCAGCGGTAGAGAGGTGTGCGTCAGCTATAGCCTTCTGACAGGGAGCCAGACAAGCCTGAATGAGGTCGTGAGCCAACTGTTCGAACTTGGCACGCGTGAGGGTCTTCACCAAGTGTTTGGGAACACCACCTACAGGCATGATGTAAGGCAGGTTAATCTCTGTAGAAGTAGAAGATGACAACTCTATCTTAGCTTTTTCAGCAGCCTCCTTCAGGCGCTGCATAGCCATTGGGTCGCTCTTCAGGTCGGCCCCCTCGTCGTTCTTAAACTCCTGTACCAGCCAGTCGATAATCACCTGGTCGAAGTCATCACCACCCAGGTGAGTATCACCATTGGTAGAGAGCACCTCGAACACACCACCACCGAATTCGAGGATAGAGATATCGAACGTACCACCACCGAGGTCGAATACGGCAATCTTCATATCCTTATTGGCCTTGTCAACACCATAAGCCAAAGCTGCAGCTGTAGGCTCGTTGACGATACGCTTAACCTCGAGACCTGCAATCTGGCCAGCCTCCTTAGTAGCCTGACGCTGAGAGTCAGAGAAGTAAGCAGGTACGGTGATGACAGCCTCAGTAACCTCCTGACCGAGGTAGTCCTCAGCGGTCTTCTTCATCTTCTGAAGAACCATAGCAGAAATCTCCTGTGGCGTGTACTTGCGTCCATTGATGTCAACACGGGGATAACCGCCCTCATTTACTACTGTATAAGGTACGCGAGAAATCTCTTTCTCAGTCTGCTGCCAGTTCTCACCCATGAAACGCTTGATAGAATAGACGGTGTTCTTCGGGTTGGTGATGGCCTGACGCTTGGCAGGGTCACCGATCTTACGCTCACCGTTCTCAACAAAACCAACGACTGAAGGAGTTGTGCGCTTACCCTCGCTGTTGGCGATTACTACTGGCTCGTTACCTTCGAATACGGCAACGCAGCTGTTGGTAGTTCCTAAGTCAATTCCAATAATCTTTCCCATAATTCTTATATTTTTATTGTTAATAATCACAACATGTCATTAAGCCATTAGCAAAGCATGTGCCAAATTATTGAAAACGTGCACTTATCGTGCCATTTTGGCACAAGTTTGTCATAATCAGAAAAAAAAATTCCATTTTATGACGTTTTTAATGCCATAAAATTTGCTTTTCCATTTTTTTTATATACCTTTGCACCATAATTATTGATCAATAGTGAATCGACATCATGATGAAAAGAATGTTTTTGCTGATTGGGATGTCAGTAGCCATAACGACTGCTATGGCTCAAAACAATCCTTATATCGTCAAGACCAAGGGTGTGAAGCCTGTGGTAAAAATGGCCAAAGTTACCTCAGAAGGGGCTATTCAGGAAGAAGAGGTGGAGTCTACAGATTTTATGGGCAAGAACTTCCCCTATCGCAGTATGTGCGACTGGAAGGAAGGTATGCGCTTTATGGTAATTCCTGAAAAATATGATATGTTGGTGAACACCTTCTGTGATGCCAATACTGGCAAGGAGGTAAGTAGTAATCGCCTTCGCCATAAGATTATGGTATATAAAGGTCATCAAGACATGACAAACGGACGTGTTCATGTCAACTTCACTTGCGAGGATGACAACAAGAACTACTATTACGAACTGCCTAACGGAACCTTTGACGACTATTGCTTTGGCAAGTTGGGCGTTCCTACGTTGGCTTATCTGGGTGACGTTGACAAAGCCCGTGAATTATTAATGAATCAAATTCTTCTGACACGTACAGAATTCTTCCGTGAAGATACGGAATATGATGGTGACGGATTTAGGGAGGTACGCTATCCCAAGAACAAAGTTGTAACGGTGAAAGCTGTTGGTGTAGGCACACGTTCGTTCCCAGTTAAGATTATCGTTGAGGACGAAGATGGCAACCAGTTCTATCAGAATGTAGCCATGTCGAAGATTAACAGCGGCTTGCGTGATGATGAGTTCTCCGTTGACAACGAGAAATTCCTCTTTGAAGGTTCGTTCGACTTTACAGGTGGTGAAATGGCTGTTTCAAAGGACATCAAGAGTTATCTCAACCAAACTGTTCACACGAATATCGCCACAAGTATGAGCAGTAAAGGTTCAGGTAAGGTACGCGATGTGAAGGTACCTCGTTTCACAGGTTTTATCATTGACGAAATCAACCCTGTCAAAGACAGTCGTTACTATACGCTGACTCTGCGCGAGACGGAAACGCGTCGTATATATTATAAAGATGTACTATTCAAAGAAGAAGACCTTATGGACATTCGCGATGCTTCAAAGGACGACTATTTCGGCTACATCTTTGGTATGGGTGAAGGTGCCTTACGCAACACTAGTCTTGAAACACGTACTGCCATTCGTGAAGGTCGTGTGATTCCTGGTATGTCGGAAGACGAAGTTATGATGGCTGTAGGTGAGCCATTTAATAAGGTAACCGACAGTAATGGTGTGCGTGAATGGCTGTATACTCGTTCGAATGGTGTATTGTTGGTAGTACAGTTCAATGCCAAGGGTAAGGTCATCAAGGCCGCAGGTCGCGCTGTCAAGACAAATGCTTCTTCTGGCAAGAAAGCCAAAAGTGACAACGGCAGGCTTGTTGGCAACCCTGCAAATGATGAAACATCATCAAACGAATAATTAAGAGAGCAATGAAGAAGCGCACCAAGCGTGACAAAATGTCATAAACTTGGTGCGCTTCTTATATGATGTTTATCCTCTTATGCCTTATCAGCAATAGCCTGCATAATCTTTGCTTCCAACTCCTCACAAAGTTCTGGATTGTCTTTCATCACATCCTTTACTGCATCACGGCCCTGTGCCAACTTAGTATCACCATACGAGAACCAAGAGCCACTCTTCTTGATGATTCCGAACTCAACGCCCAAGTCTACTATCTCACCAACTTTTGAGATGCCCTCGCCAAAGGTTATTTCAAACTCAGCCTTGCGGAATGGAGGAGCCACTTTGTTCTTAATCACCTTGACACGCACTTGGTTGCCAATAACATTGTCGCCATCCTTAATATTAGTCACCTTACGGATATCCAAGCGTACAGAAGCATAGAACTTCAGAGCGTTACCACCAGTAGTGGTCTCTGGATTGCCAAACATCACGCCAATCTTCTCACGAAGCTGGTTGATGAATATACAGGTGGTATTCGTCTTGGCAATAGTACCTGTGAGCTTGCGCAATGCCTGACTCATCAGACGAGCATGCAGGCCTACGGCAGAGTCGCCCATATCACCTTCTATCTCCTTCTTAGGTGTCAGGGCTGCCACAGAGTCAACCACTAAAATGTCGATGGCTGATGAACGGATGAGCTGGTCAGCAATTTCCAAAGCCTGCTCACCATTATCGGGCTGAGAGATATACAGATTGTCGACATCAACCCCCAGCTTCTCAGCATAGAAACGATCGAAAGCATGCTCTGCATCGATAAAGGCAGCAACGCCACCTGCCTTCTGACACTCAGCTATGGCATGGATAGCTAATGTGGTTTTACCAGACGACTCCGGGCCGAATATTTCAATGATACGTCCCTTGGGATAACCACCAACACCTAAAGCTGCGTTAAGACCTATTGAACCCGTTGGAATTACTTCTACATTTTCAATCTTCTCTTCGCCCATCTTCATAATGCTGCCCTTACCGAAATCTTTCTCTATCTTTGCCAAAGCAGCCTGCAGAGCTTTCATCTTCTGTTGTTGAGGGGTCAACTGCTCCTCTTTTTCTTCTTTCTTTGCCATAGTTTTCTTAATTCTTTATTATCTATTGTTCTATTATTTCGATATTAAAGTTCCAAGTCGCCATCGTGAATCTCATGCCAAGGCAGCCCCTGCTTGTTGAGCTGTTCCATGAAAGGATCTGGGTCGAATTCCTCAACGTTGTAAACACCAGGCTTACGCCACAATCCCTTACAGAACATCATAGCACCAATCATGGCTGGTACACCAGTGGTATAACTTACACCCTGCATACCAGTCTCCTCATAAGCGGCACGATGTGAGCAATTGTTGTATACGTAGTAAGTGTGCTCTTTGCCATCGTTACCAATACCGCGGATACGACAACCGATGGAGGTCTGGCCCTCGTAGTTCTCGCCCAAATCCTGTGGGTTAGGCAGCACGGCTTTCAAGAACTGCAAAGGCACAATCTTCACCTTGGCTGTGCCAGTGCCATCGGCCAGTGGAGCCTCATACTCCACCTCGTCGATACGGCTCATGCCAATGTTCTGAATCACTTCGAGGTGCTTCAGATACTGCTGACCAAAGGTCATCCAGAAGCGGGCACGCTTAATGGTGGGGTAGTTGATAACCAGACTCTCGATTTCTTCGTGATGTAGCAAATAGCTGTCGCGAGGACCGATCTCTGGATAGGTAAGATCCTTGTGAATCTCCAAAGGCTCAGTTTCAACCCACTTACCATTTTCCCAGTACAAACCCTTCTGGGTTATCTCACGGATGTTAATCTCTGGGTTGAAGTTGGTGGCGAAAGCCTTGTGGTGGTCGCCAGCGTTACAGTCTACGATATCCAGATACTGTATCTCCTTGAAGTGGTGCTTGGCAGCGTATGCAGTATAGATGCTGGTTACACCTGGGTCGAAACCGCAACCCAGAATAGCTGTCAGTCCAGCCTTTTCGAAGCGCTCGCGATAAGCCCACTGCCATGAATACTCAAAGTGAGCCTCGTCCTTTGGCTCATAGTTGGCGGTATCAAGATAGTTGCAACCACAAGCCAAACAAGCATCCATAATGGTAAGGTCTTGATAGGGAAGCGCGAGGTTGATAACCAACTCAGGTTTAAAATCGTTGAAAAGTGTCTTCAGCTGCTCCACATCATCGGCATCCACCTGAGCCGTCTTGATATCCAGCTTATAGCCAGCCTTATGAATATCCTCTACTATCTTGTCGCATTTCGTCTTTCTGCGACTTGCAATCATAAACTCCGTAAACACGTCAGCATTTTGAGCAATCTTGAATGCTGCCACTGTTGCGACGCCACCTGCGCCAATCATTAATACTCTACTCATAGTTTTATTTCGTTATATCGTTATGACGTTATTACGCCATTTTGTTTAATTCTTCAGAACGGATACCAAGTGCTGCCATCAACGAGTAGCCCAATATCTCCTGACGGAAATTACCGCCCTCCATAGGTTGCATAGCCAACACAGTTATGCGTTTCTCGTCATCAGCATGGCGTAGTCCCTCGCGTACCTTATTATATATATGTTCAGCGTCGGGCACTACAATGAGACGTTTCACTTCTTCCGCATTCGAAAGCACCTGCATGGAATCAATAAAGAGATCATCCATCGTCGTCAGGTCTTCCACCTTGACACAACTGATTAGGAATTCACCCAAACGTCCTTCAAAAGCCTTACCATCGAGTTCTGCAAAGACACCTGGTTTGAAGTTCTCCATTTTTATCTGCTTATGCAACAATACCACCTGCGTCTGATGGTCGCCCTCACGTAGTCCGCCATCGAGTGCTGCGCACTCTATCCACTGAGCCATATCAGCTTGAGGAATTCTGCGTCCTATCATGCGTTCAAAGTTCACAATCAGGTCAAATGACACCTTGTCGACATAGTCTGCATCGACTAGAATCACATTCTCTTTCCACTTCATTTCGTTCATACCTGCAAAGGTAGTGCAAATCGAGCGAAATACAAAATAAAAAAACAATTATTTTGAACGCTCCATCACTTTTCTAATTTCCCCTTTCTCGCTACGAATGATGCTGAAATTACCAAAGCGATAAAGCACGGTCGCTTTGTTATAAGCATTCTTTTGTTCACGAATAGCTGTTGCAGAGGAGGGCATAAACTTGAAGGAAGCCTTGCCATCGGTTACAATCATGTTAGTGATGGGCTTAGACATGAGCGAATCACCATCGATATTCTCATGATTTAGCTTGGCTTTAGGTGTCGAGAAGTTGGTAAGTGAATCATTACCCTGATAAGGGTAACCCCACTTGGAAACATTCGAACTCGATGTCGACGTATTATTATTGGCTGGGAATATGGTATACCGCTTATTAGACGAGCTATTGGGCATAATCTTTGTACTCGTCCACACAGAAGGTTCGAAGTCAATGTGGAACACGATCACACCATGGCCAGGAATTTCAGCATCCCAACCCGTTTTCTGACGGTTTTCTATAAAGTAGTACTCATTCTTCCACCCATCATTACGGACGAGATAAGCAACAGGCTGTTCGCTGAGTTGCGGCATGTCGATGACTGTAGTGCTCTCGTTCAACTCAGTAGGCGACAGCCACCCCATCAGCCAACGCTCATGGGAAGAATAGCCTGAAGGACAATAGCCGCCACCATTGTAGTTGCCATTGTCCATTAAATCCCATCCACCAACAACACTAGTATAAGAGCCATAGTAAAAGTCAGGAAATCCGAAACAGTGGCTGTATTCATGACAGATGGTGCCGAAAGAACCGTAATCGTTATTCCTGGTCAGTTCTGCCAAAGCGCAGTAGCAGTCCACCTTATACTCCTTACCGCCATAGGTGACGGGAATGGGGTCGCAATAGACGTCCGGCTGGCTGTCCTTTAGGTGTTCACTCATCCACCACTGATGGGGCCAGATGGTATTGCTTCCGCCACCATCGTTCATGCCCTTGCCGGCATAGACAATGAGCAATTGGTTGACATAGCCGTCACCGTTCCAGTCGTAGAGACTCCAATCAATATCACGCGTCTTGAGGACCTCCATGATGTCTTCGACCAGATATTGCGAGTTCTCATCATCTGCACTCGTGCTGGCATACTTCTTGGCATCGCCACTAGCCTGAATATAAATTAAATCGAAGACAAGATTGAAATCACCATAACTTTGATCCATGAAATAGTCGTGGACTGAGCCCTTGAAAGGATTCTCTGTCAAGTTCTCGGCATTGAAAATCTTTTCCCACTGGGCTTTAGTAGCTGTCGAGTCGCTTTTAAAAGCCCGATCGTTAAATTCCACCAGTACGGTCAGTTGATGACGTTCACCATGATAGAAGTCCCCACCCGCTCGTTTGGGCTGAGCATTTGGGGAACCACGACGTGACACCAAGCCTTCTGGTCTTGGTGTACCCCTGCGACAACCACGCTGGATAATAACATCCTGTGCTGCCGCCGTCATGGTAAACAGCAGCAGCAACAGGAACAGTAATATCTTCGGCCTTACATCTGACATTTTACTTCGCTTTGGGACACCATGGTTTCAACTGCTTGAAGAAGTCGTTGCCCTTGTCATCAACCAAGATGAATGCGGGGAAGTCTTCAACGTCAATCTTCCACACAGCTTCCATACCAAGTTCGGGATATTCTACGCACTCGATGCTCTTGATAGAGCTTTGAGAGAGCACAGCAGCCACGCCACCGATAGATCCCAGATAGAAACCACCATATTTCTTACAAGCCTCTGTCACCACATCGCTGCGATTACCCTTGGCAATCATCACGAGTGAAGCACCATTAGCTTGGAACTCATCCACATAGGGATCCATACGATTAGCGGTTGTAGGTCCCATCGAACCACAAGGATACCCCTCTGGCGTCTTGGCCGGTCCAGCATACAGCACAGGATATTTCTTGAAGTAATCGGGCAATCCCTCGCCGGCATCCAAACGGGCCTTCAACTTAGCATGAGCGATATCACGAGCCACGATAATCGTTCCCCTCAAATTCACACGGGTAGAGACGGGATACTTCGACAACTCCTTGCGAACGGCATCGATACCCTCGCTCAGGTCGATGGTGATGGTGTTCTGTCCCTCACCAGCCTTAGCATACTCGGCAGGAATGAGTTCTGAGGGGTTCGAGTCCATCTTCTCCAACCAGATACCGTCGGCATTGATCTTCGCCTTGATATTGCGGTCGGCAGAGCAGCTGACACCCATACCAATCGGACAGCTTGCACCATGACGCGGCAGACGGATAACACGGATATCGTGAGCCAGATACTTACCACCGAACTGGGCACCCAAGCCAATCTTGTGGGCCTCCTTCAACAACTTCTCCTCGAGATCAATATCACGGAAAGCGCGACCAGTCTCATCACCAGTTGTAGGCAGACCGTCATAGAACTTGATGCTAGCCAACTTCACGGTGAGAAGGTTCTTCTCAGCGGATGTACCACCTATCACAAAGGCGATGTGGTAAGGCGGACAAGCAGCGGTACCCAACGACTTCATCTTCTCTACGAGGAAGGGAATCAGCGTCCCCTCGTTCTGAATCGTAGCCTTCGTCATTGGATAGAAGTAGGTCTTGTTGGCACTTCCACCGCCCTTAGCCACCATCACAAACTTATACTCAGCACCCTCTGTTGCCTCGATATCAATCTGGGCAGGCAAGTTGCAGCGGGTGTTCACCTCGTCATACATGTTCAGCGGTGCATTCTGCGAATAGCGCAGGTTTTCTTGGGTGAAAGTGTTGAACACACCCAGACTCAGTGCCTCCTCATCCTCGAAACCCGTCCAGATCTGCTGACCTTTCTCACCGTGGATAATAGCTGTACCTGTGTCCTGACAGAAAGGCAGAATGCCACGGGCAGCCACCTCGGCATTGCGCAGGAACTGTAGGGCCACATACTTATCATTCTCTGATGCCTCAGGATCATTCAAAATCTGAGCTACCTGAAGGTTATGCTCGCGACGCAACATGAACTCCACATCGTGGAATGCCTGCTGTGCCAAGAGCGTCAGGGCCTCTTTCGAGACCTTCACAATCTGCTTTCCTTCAAACACGGCGGTCGTTACGCCTTCCTTACTCAACAGACGATACTCTGTCTTGTCCTCGCCCACTTGAAACATCGGGGCATACTTAAATTCAACTGTCTTTGCCATAAATATACTTGTTTAGTTAGTATTATTAATATCCAAATATTTCTTCTGTCGACAGGCGCCGAATAGGAGCAATCTGCTCCAAAGCCTTGATATTAAGTTCGCGTTCATTACCCAAAATGACGTAACGCCATGTCTTATGAGCCATACGAGCCTTCTCAAACTTCACAATATCCTCAAGTGACGTACCTGGTAGTGCCTGATAGATACGCTCATTTTCGTCGTAGTCAATACCACGTTGCTTAGCCCATAGCCATTTGGTTATCAAACCATATTTTGTAGTGCGCTGACTGGCAATACGTTTCTGAACTGCATCTTTGGCAATCTTAAACGAGGCCTCACTCTGCGGAATAGTATCGATAATCTGGAGGAAGTGATTGACAGCATCCATCATTTTGTCGTTCTGCGTGATGATATGAACCAAAGCCAACTCACGGTCACCTTTGTATGAAGGTTCGTAATAGCCTGCGTATGCATTATATGCCAAGCCACGGCTCTCACGCATCTCCTGAAACACGATACTAGCCATCGAACCGCCATAGTATTCGTTGAACAATTCCATGACAGCAGCCTCCTTAGGATTGTATTGGTGGTCATCGATATAGTACATCTGCATGTAGATGTTCTTGGCATCATAGGGAGCCAAAAGCACCTCGTTTTGAGATGTAGGCAGCAGGGTGTAGTGTTTACCTTCGGGAACAGGCTTCAAAGAGGTAGCCAGGATATGTTTTGCCTTAACAGCTTCACATAATTCCTGCTCAGACAGCGGACCATAATAAAGCACCGAATGCTCATACTGGCTCAACTGCTTTAGCAAATCGAGTAGTTCCTGCGGTTCAATGGCCTGTAGTTGCTGTGCCGTCAGTGCGTTGCGATAGGAATTATAGGGGCCATACTGACCATAACGTGAAAGATAAGCAAAATTGTATTGCTGGTTCAACTTATTGTCGGCACGCTGCTTTTCGCGGAGTGCGATAAACTGGGTATAGGCATCAACATCAACCTTGGCATGTTGCAGTACATCTTCAAGCAAAGCCAAGGCCTCCGACATATTCTCGCTCAGACCGCTAAGCGATACATCGATACTACGAGCACTAACGGAGATTTCATAGCTGCAGGCGAGTTTATAGAACTGTTGCTTCACTTGCTGTGGCGTAAGCTTGTCAGTACCCAAATAGTCGATATAATCAGCAGCATAGACATACTTCAGTTCAGACTCCTCACCGAAGTCATAACGGAAAGTGAGCGTGAAACGGCCATTCTCTTCATTCTTGACATAGATATAAGGCAAGTTAACTCCCCCATCCTTTCCGACCTTTATATCGCCAAAGATTAGGTCACGCTGGAAGTCAACAAACTTAGGTTCGATAGGTTTCACCTCAGTCTTTTGGATATCCTGTACAAACTGACTTACCGTATCGCGGTTGGTTGGAATTGGTGTAATCTCCGGCTTGTCAATCTTCTTTTGGTTGGAATCAGTACCCTGACGCTTGTAAACAGCCACATAGCTATCGTTAAAATGGCGACGGGCAAAGTCCATAATTTGCTGTTTGGTAATGCCCGCGATACGTTCCTGTGTCTTGACCACCTGCTCCCATGGGGTGCCGTTGATGAAGGCATCGACATAGAGATAGACACGATCCTCGTTGCTTTCGAGTTCGTTATAGTACTGTAACTTCATGTTGTTGATAACAGAAGGCAACAAATCGTCGCTGAACTCACCCTTTTTCAACTTCTCAATCTCAGCAAGCAAGAGCTGGCGCACCTCATCGAGGGTCTGACCCTCACGGGGATTGCCAGAAACAATCATCACAGAATGGTCTTGCAACACAAAGGGGCCACTACGTGAATCGAGCATCTTCATCTGCTGGTTGATGTCAAGGTCGAGTAAGCCTGCCGTGCCGTTGCTCAGCATGTGGTCAATAACGGTCAGTGTATCGCTCTGCAGCGAAGAGCCCTTTTCAAAACGCCATCCTAACCACAGGCTTTCGGCCTCAGGACCAACGATAGTAGTATCTTTGGGTGCGCTAATTTCTGGCAAGGCAGGGAATTCGGGTTGTTTGACATCATCACCAGGCTGCCATTGTCCAAAATACTTGTCGATGATGGCTATCACCTCATCTGGATCGAAGTCGCCGGCCATACAAATGGCTACATTGTTAGGGCGATACCACTTATTGAAGTAGTTCTTGATATTGGTGATAGAGGGATTCTTTAGATGCTCCTGTGTACCGATGGTAGTCTGCATACCATATGGATGATTGGGGAACAGCATGGCCATCAAGGCTGCTATCTGTTTACGCCTGTCATTGCTCAGACCAATGTTGTACTCCTCATAGACTGCCTCCAACTCGGTATGGAAACCACGAATCACCATGTTCTGAAAACGGTCGGCCTGAATCTTAGCCCAATTCTCAATCTCGTTGCTGGGAATGTCCTCAACATAACAGGTGACATCGTAGCTGGTATAGGCATTGGTACCCTCAGCACCAATAGCAGACATCAGCTTATCGTACTCATTAGGAATGAAGTATTTAGCAGCCAACTGACTTACGCTGTCAATTTCGTGGTAAACCTGACGACGCTCAGCGGGATCAGTCAATGTACGATACTTCTCGTAACGTGCCTCAATATCGGCCAGTAATGGAGCCTCGGCCTTGGCATCAGTGACACCAAACTTATCGGTGCCCTTAAACATCAGATGTTCCAGATAGTGGGCCAAGCCAGTAGTCTCGGCAGGATCGTTCTTCGAACCTGTACGCACAGCGATAAAGGCATTCAGGCGTGGTTTCTCCTCGTTAACACTGAGATAAACCTTCAAACCATTGTCGAGGGTATAGATACGTGTCTTAGAGAGGTCGCCGTCCACCTCTTCATACTTGTACTTAGAGCAGCTAACGGCTAACAGCCAACAGCCAATTGCCAACAGCCAACAGCTTTTAATCTTCATAATCTATTTCGTGATCTAATTTCGATATAAAGTCATCATAAACCTCCTGCTCGACATCGCCCATGGCAAATTCCTTCTGGGCATCCTTGCGAATCTCGGCAATCCAAGCACGACGAGCCTTCACGTAGTCTTCACGGATACACTGCATCGTTGGCTCTGTCAGTTCGTCGACACCATAATAGTCGAGAATGAGTTTATAGGTCCATGCCCACTGGTATTTACGATAGTTGGCATCGATATCATAGAAGCGCTGCAGAACATCATGGATGCTTTCCACAGAGCCGCTCTTGATATCATCTATCAGGCGCCGTTCCTCACTGGCGGGTAACAGCAGACCACTCAGGTCAATCCAGTCACCCTCGCCGACACTACTTTCCGGTTTACCCAGCCAACCGCCCTTGACAGCGCGCTTCAGCACGGCACCCATATAGATACGCAAGGCGATATCGTAATACTTAATACCTTTCTTCAGCGATGAGGCATTGATAATATACTCCTGGAAGTTGTAGCTCGACACATTGTTACCACCGGCCTGACGCAGGTTCTCCAAAATCTTCTTACCCTGCACGATTTCACCAACGGTAAACGGCGAGAGCCAATCGAAGTTGATAACACTCTTGCGACAAGAGGCAGCACGCTTGTCACGCTTCGGCCACTTCTTGATATCACGGTAGAGACCCACCGTCGTGATGTTACGACCAGGTACGATATACATCGTCTCACCGTATGCCATCAGATAGGCAAAGGGCAGACAGCGCATGTCGGGATGGTTCATCAGCTTACCGAAACAGACGCTGAAGGCACCAATCTTTGCAGGCATCAGCACATAGGCACCTGAGGCCGTCTTCGTACCACGCTCCAGTGTTCCGTAATGTAATGGTCCCATCTTGTAAGCATGGTTCGAGAAGTTGGTGTTCGAACCGGCATTGTAGAACGAGAACTCACCACCGATGAGCAAAGAGCTCTTATGGTGAGATGCCGAGAACGGTCCACAGAAAGCGGCACAAGCCTCGCCATTGGCCATATACGAGTTGGCAAAGAACACGCTGGCTTCAGCGGTGAAACCATTGGTAATCTGGCAGGCCTCACCAACGAAGCAGTCTTGCATCTTCACGGAGTTCGTAATCGAGCAGCCGTTCGAGATGATGGAGTTCTCACAGATGACACCCGTACCGATATAGACGGAGGCATCTTTCTGAGAGAGGATGGTACAGTCGGAGAGGCGTGCAGCACCATTGATTTCGCAATCGTCCTTCACGACGGTATTGGTAATCTCTTTCGAATTGATGATTTTCACGCCATTACCCAACGTACCACGCTCAGGCTGCGAGAAGCGTATCTCTTCATTGATGAGTCGGATGATGTTGTCTTTCAACTGTTTGTCGTTGAAGTGTTTCACCATGAAGGCTGCCAACTGCGAGTTCAGGTCGTGGAACAGCATCACATTGCCATCACCCATTTCGTTAAGCACACTAACCACGTGACCCTCGCCAAAGGTAGCACCCTCGGTGGTCTCCATTGTCGACACGTTCGAGATGTAACAGTCGTTGCCAATGGTATAGTTGTTGATGAAATTGCCAATCTTCTCTATCAGGCAATTGTCTCCCACGGTTACATTACGCAGGGTGGCGTCGTTGATGCCGGAATGTTTTACGAAGCCCTTCGATACTTCAACTTGTTTCTCGAAGACGCCCAATCGGATATCGCCATAGAAAATGACACGGTGGAAGTTATAGGGAGAAAACTCCTCCGCAACCTGTACACGCTGCCAGTTCTCAGCCCAACAGCTATTGTTTTCCAGTACACGAATTTCTTCGTCTGTTAAAAATCTGTAGTCTCTCATAAATTATTGTGTTTGGTTCAATTATTCTTCTATCTGATAAAGGAAATCATTATACGGATACTTTTGGACGTGCAACTCACGTACTTTATTATATAGCACCTCACGGAGTTCGTCGATATTTTCTTTCTGACGGGCAGAGATAAAGAGGCAGTCACCTTGCATTTTCGCCATCCATGTCTTCTTCAACTCGTCGAGCGAGATATTTTCACGCGTGGGTTCCGTCAGGTCGTCTTCGTCCTGCGGTGTCCATGTATAGGCATCAATCTTGTTGAATACCAGCATGGAAGGCTTGTCGGCACAACCCAAATCGGCCAGTGTTTTCTCCACCACAGTGATCTGCTCTTCAAAGTCTGGATGTGAGATATCGACCACATGTACCAGCATATCTGCCTCGCGCACCTCATCCAGGGTACTCTTAAAACTCTCCACCAAATCCGATGGCAACTTTCTGATGAATCCAACAGTATCCGCCAACAGGAATGGCAGATTGTCGATAGTCATCTTGCGCACGGTGGTATCGAGCGTCGCAAAGAGCTTGTTCTCGGCAAAGACATCACTCTTCGCCAACAGGTTCATCATCGTACTTTTACCCACATTGGTATAGCCCACCAATGCCACACGAATCAGTCGGCCACGGTTCTTGCGCTGGGTGGTCTTCTGTTTATCAATTTCCACCAAACGTTCTTTCAACAGCGAGATACGCTGACGAATGATGCGCTGATCCATCTCCAACTGCGTCTCACCAGGACCACGAAGCCCCACGGAGCCTTTACCACCACCACTTCCGGAACCGCCGCCCTGACGTTCAAGATGTGTCCATAGGCGTTGCAGACGGGGTAACATATAGCGATACTGTGCCAACTCAACCTGCGTCTTAGCCTCAGCGGTCTGGGCACGCATAGCAAAGATGTCAAGAATCAAACTCGTGCGGTCCAATATCTTCACCTTTAACTCCGCCTCAATATTACGTATCTGCTTGGCACTGAGTTCGTCGTCGAAAATCACCATTCCCACGGGTTCCTCTATATCTTCTTGCTGTATAATATATTGGCGTATCTCCTCGAGTTTACCCTTGCCGACGTAGGTCACCTGACTGGGGCCTTGAACCTTTTGCGTGAAACGCTTCACGGTAATGGCTCCAGCTGTATCAGCCAGAAACTCTAACTCATCGAGATATTCTTTTGTCTTGGCTTCGTCCTGCTGTTGTGTAATCAGTCCTACCAGCACAGCTGTCTCAGCCTTGACCTCAGAAATAACAAATTCTTTCATATTATAATAATATGGGGGCAAAGGTACAAAAAAATATTCATTCTTTATTCAAGTTTTCATTTTTTTTCTTACCTTTGCAGCCGATAAGAAAAAAAACTTTATATTTTTAGACTTATGAGAGTAATTATTGAATCTGATTATCAGAAAATGTCGCAGTGGGCTGCCGAACATGTCATTGAGCGCATCAATGCTTTTAAGCCCACCGCTGAGAAGCCTTTTGTGCTGGGTTTGCCCACCGGCAGCTCACCTGAGGGCATGTATGCCTGCCTGGTGAAAGCCAACAAGGAAGGCCGTGTATCATTTAAGAACGTACTAACGTTCAACATGGACGAGTACGTAGGGCTGCCAGAGTCGCATCCTGAGTCATACCACTCATTCATGGCTCGCAACTTGTTCGACCATATCGACTGCCCGAAGGAAAATATCCACATTCTGAACGGCAACGCCAAAGATTTGGAGGCCGAGTGTGCACACTACGAGCAGATGATTGCTGAAGCTGGCGGTATCGACCTGTTCATCGGCGGTATCGGTCCTGACGGACATATTGCTTTCAACGAGCCGTTCTCAAGTCTGGCTTCTAAGACACGCGTAAAGACACTGACATCAGACACCATTATCGCCAACTCTCGCTTCTTTGACAACGACGTCAACAAGGTTCCCAAACTGGCATTGACTGTGGGTGTTGGTACCGTGATGGCTGCCCGCGAAGTGATGATTCTCTGCAATGGTCACCACAAGGCTCGTGCCCTTCAGGCTGCTATTGAGGGACCTGTATGTCAGGCTTGGACCATCTCAGCTCTGCAGACCCATCAGCATGGCATCATCGTATGTGACGAGCCAGCTACCGACGAGCTGAAGGTTGCTACATACAAGTACTTCAAGGATATTGAGAAGGATAATCTGTAATTCCGACATAACGTAAAAACGAAAAAAGTAAGGAAACCGATTTCCTTACTTTTTTTATTTCTTCAGCTTAAAGGAGTTTTCAATGCTGTTCAGCTCTGATAAGAAAGCCTTGTCGACTTTCAGACGCTGTTCAATAGCGCTACAGCTATGAATGACGGTAGAATGGTCACGTCCGCCAATAAGTTGTCCGATACGTCCGGCAGGCATCTTGGTATACTTCTGCGCCAAGTACATCGACACCTGACGCACCAGCACATAGTCGCGCTTGCGACTGCGACTGAACACCTGCTGTTGGGGTACCTTAAAGTGACCGCACACCTTCTCCAGTATATCATCTACTGTCAACGGCTTGTTATCCACCTTGACAGCGCGCTTGATGATACGCTCAGCCAGTCTCATATCGATATTCGAATTGTAGACAATAGAATAAGCCATCAGAGAGTTGACGACACCTTCCAAGTCGCGCACACTGCCATTGGCAGTCTCAGCAATAAACTGAATCACATCTTCAGGAATGTTAAGTCCGTCGCGACGGCACTTAGCCTTCAGAATATCAATGCACAACTGAACGTTAGGATGCTCCAACTCTGCTATCAGTCCACAAGAGAAACGTGTCAGCAGACGATCCTTCACACCCTGCAAATCTACAGGAGGACGGTCAGACGCCAAAATAATCTGCTTACCTAGACGGAACAGATGGTCGAAGATATGGAAGAACGTGTCGAGTGTCTTCGTGGCTGTTGCCCACTCCTGAATATCATCTACTATCAGCACGTCGATAGTCTGATAGAATTGAATGAACTCGTTAACCTTGTTCTGACGGACAGCATCTGTAAACTGCACTTGGAACAGACGGGCTGAAACATAGAGTACACGTTTGTGCGCGTACGTCTCCTTACAACGTACACCAATGGCATTAATCAGATGAGTCTTGCCACAGCCCGAAGGTCCATATACAAAGAACGGATTGAATGTTGACTTCCCTGGGTGTTCGGCAATAGAGATACCCACAGTACGCGGCAACTTGTTCGAAGCACCTTCTATGAAGTTCTGGAATGTCTTATGGACATCCAACTGAGGATTCAGGTCATTTGCTACAGCATCCAGCACGTCAGGTGTCTTATTGCCACGGTTGGTGGGTTGTGGACGCTCAATATTAACGGGAGCCTCAGCCTCTACATCCTGCGACAGATTATGTTGTTTGTCCGTCACGACACGATAAGTAAGTTGTACGTTCTGACCAAAGCAACGTGTCAGCGCCTTACTCAACAGGCCCACATAGTATTGCTCCAGATACTCGTACACGTACATACTCGGTACCTGTACGAGAAGAGTCCGGCTGTCCTCGTTGTAACTCTCGAAGACGATTGGCGCGAACCACGTTCTGAATTGCTGCTCCGTGACGTTTTCCTTAATCAGACTAAGGCAGTTGTCCCAAAGCGCCTTTGGATTATTTACCATGCGGCGTTACTTACTTTTTTATATTACTTTATTACTTAAGACTAGTATAATGGTCTTAGTTGTTTGCGAGTGCAAAGTTCGCACTTTTTTTTTAAAAAAACAAATCCGTATATTTAGTCATTGAGAATGCACATCTTTGTAAATGGTTCATATTAGGCATCTTATCCGCAATTTAAATCTTTTTAATCGACGAAACCACTTGCACGATTGTAAGCACCTGATTCTATGCACCTTACACAAAACCTGCACATGAATACATCCACGTGCAGGTCAGAAATATTCAGTGCTGTAAAGTCTATTATTATCAAGCATTTGCCAACACCATGTATAGGAAAGTTTCTACCCCCTCAGTTATTTAGACGAATTAAAAATTAGGCTTATTTTTGCTTATCACTTTTACCGAAAACCGAGAAGTGAACATAGCGTTTTGGATGTGCCTTAAAGTCTATCAGGAGAGAGTCTGCAGAAGCGGCTGTCGAGCTCAGATTATTGTAAAGTGTCGCGTCGCGCATCAGCAGTCCTAAGGTACCCTCGTTCGAGTTCAGCTTCTTGGTCATCTGCTCTACATTCTCCAATGTCTTATTGACGCTGGCGGTCATAGCAGCCACATCAATCTGCGACAGGTTCTGCGTCAACTGATTCGTATTGTCAAGCACATCGTTAGCCTTGGTCATCATACCTGGAACGTCACGATTCAAGGATGCCGACAGGGCTCTCAGATTCTGGCTGGTAGCATTCAGATTACCCGTCATTCCCTCAACATTATGCAATGTATTGCGCAAGGCGGGATCAGCCAGCAGAATGTTCAGGCTGGTCATAATCGAGTCCAGTTTGGGGACGATAGCCTCAATGGCAGGCATCATAGCAGCAAACTTGCTCATCATCCCCTGCTCTTCACCTCCTGGAATGGTGTCGCCAACCACCAACATGTGCAACGGGTCCTGACCAAGCACCAAGTTCACCTTGATATTACCCAACAGGTCGCTGGCAATTTCGGCTCGTGATCCGACAGGCACGCGCATATCATTATCCAACGCCATCTCTGCCACAATCTTACCGCCCGGATTGTAGTCGTAGATAATATTCTTCACCACACCTACCTTGTAGCCATTAGCATACACTGGCGACGACGACGAGAGGCCACTCACATCGGTAAACGTCACATAGTAGGAGTCATCATTCGAGAAAACAGTCAATCCTTTCAAGAATTGCAGACCATAGAACAGCACCACAATACCTACTATGGCAGCCAGTGCTATCTTAACTTCCTTCGTAAAGAATTTCATATCGCGTTACTTTTTTACCTTTTTATTTTTAAACTCTCGTATAGCCTCCTGCACGTTCATCTTCTTACCATTCTTAAAGGCAATGATGAAGGCCTGAGGGAAATTGCTCTGCTGGGCTTTTCGCAGCTGATTGATTTCATTGTAGTTCTCCGAACTTCCAAGTGTATATTTATACAGTCCGTCCTCTTTATAGCAATCAACTTGTTTCTGTCGCTTCAGTTGCGGGTCATTAGACTTCAGTTTGGTAGGCGAAGCCAGAATCTGCAGCTTAAAGACGGGAGCCGCAGGTGTTTCTGCCACTACTGGAGCTGGGGCTGAGGGTTCAACAACAGATACCACAGAGTCTTTCTTCGGCGACTCGGCAACGGGCTCAGGTTCCTTTGCCTTCACAGGTTCTGCCACCTTCACAGTCTCTTTTACCTTCACAGCCTCCTTCACCTTCACAGGCTCAGGCTCTTTCACTTGAACAGGCTCTGGTTCCTTTACGGGCTCTTCCTGTTTCATTTCTACGACCTTGCCACCAGTTTTCTTTGACTTATAGTAGTCGACAAAAGCCTGATAGATGCCTCGTCCCAACTTCTCTACCCCACTCTGCGAATTCAGGAACTGCTCCTCGTCAGGTGTAGAGATAAAGCCAAGCTCTATCAAACAACTGGGCATCGACGTCTCACGCAGCACCAAGAATCCAGCTTGTTTCACGCCCTTGTTCTGACGACCAGCTGTCGCACAGGTACGACTCTGTACAAGTTTTGCCAGTTCCACGCTCTGAACCATGTTCCGGTCCTGAATAAACTCAAACATGATATAGCTCTCAGACGAGTTGGGGTCAAAGCCCTGATAGCGCATCTTATAGTCATCTTCTATCAGGATGACCGAGTTCTCTCGCTTGGCCACGTCCAAGTTGTCAGCAGCGCGGTGCATACCCAGTGTATAGGTCTCAAGACCACGCGATATACGCTTCTTGGGCAGCGCATTGGTATGGATACTGATAAAGAGGTCGGCTTTCGCCTTGTTGGCAATATCAGCACGGGTATGCAATGGCACGAAGACATCCGTCTTACGTGTATATATCACCTTCACGTCCTTGCAGTTACGCTCCACCAATCGTCCGAAGGCCAATGCAACATTCAGGTTGATGATTTTTTCCTTTGTGATAGCTCCTATCGCACCAGCATCGTGTCCACCGTGTCCGGCATCTATCACCAGCGTGAACTTCTTCGACTTGTCAACAGCAGTATAGCCCGTTGTTTCTGTAGCATAAGCCACCACAGCTAACAGCGTCAATATAGTCAATATATATAATTTCTTCATCTCACTACATGTATTTCCACACCTGCGCCCTTACAATCAGCACCAAAGGGTGGATTCAATTTCGTTATAGACAAGTCTAGCGACCTAACCTGCGGAAACTCGTCGAACACACGTTGCGCTATACAGCCTGCCACATGCTCCACCAATTGAGACGTCTTAGCCATCTCACTTTCTATCAGCCGATACAACACACCGTAGTCCAGCGTCACCTCTAGCATATCATTTTCCATAGCCGACGTAACATTAACGCCACAGCGTGCCGACACCAGGAAGTCCTGTCCCACCTGATTTTCTTGAGGCAACACACCGTGATAGGCATGTATACGCACATCGTTCAGATAAATATAGCTTGCCGTCAGTTTCATCTGTTACTCCTCACTTTTCCTTTCTCCCTCCTCACTCTTCAATTCCGTTTCACCTCCGCCATCTGGCAGATATCTTCTGAGGGCACGTTCAACACCCACCTTCCAGGTATTGATGTTCTCCGACGACAACGACAGCGAACTCACCAGTTTGATGACGTGTTCCAAGGGCATACGATAGCGCAGCACACCAGAAATCAGCTTGGCATAGTTCCAGTATTCCGGATTGAACTTCTCGCTCAGTCCCTCTATTGTAATTTTATAGCCACGCGTATTCTCGAACTGGAAGTCGTAACGCTTCGTACCGTCCTCGTTCACCTGCTTGATAATCTTACCCTTCGTCACCGATTTGGGCAGCATGATTCCCTCTTCGTCATCCTGAAGACCTGTAAATATCTCGTAGGGATAGCCGTCGAGCAGGCCCACCAAGGCCACCCACTTATCCTTGTTATTCTGGAATCTCACCACGTCACACTCAAGCACCTTTGGACGCACTTCTGTCACTTCTGGCCTCTCCTTGTTCTCCATATTATCCTAATATATAAACGTTTACTGGGTGCAAAGGTAGTGCAAATCGAGCGAAATGCAAAAAAAATTAGGATTTATTTTCATTTCCGAGATGCAGCCTACCTTCACATTATGTGAAAGGTACAAATAACTGAGGAAAATACAAAAGGAAAACAAGTTTTTCTTTTTATTTTCGAGCGAAAGTACCTTCACTAAGGGTAAAAAACACAAATAAGTGAGGGAGTTACTTCTCTTCTTGTGGCAAAGATACCGTCACGACACAGACACCCTTCACACCACTGCCGTTGTTAGCCGTAGCACTGATGGTTGCCTTACCTACGGCAACAGCAGTCACCAAGCCGTTAGCGTCGACGGTAGCAATGGCCGTATTGTCGCTCGCCCAAGTATAGGTCGCGTCTTTTGCATCACTCGGTGTTATGGTGGCTTTCAGCGTCTCTGTCTGACCAACAGTGAGAGCCAGCGTGCCCTTGTTCAACCTGATGCTTGTTAGTATGTCATCATCGTCGTTTGAACACGACGTAAAAAGATATGCACTGCAGACAAAGATAGCAGCCAGCGCCCAAAGAATCATTTTCTTCATAATCGTTTTGTTCAAAGTTTCTCTCTCTTTCTTGTTCATAGTTTATTTGTTTTAATCTTGCAATAATCAATCAAATAGTTCACTCATTGTCACAACTTTCTGGAAAAGTCCGCTATGAGCGTTGTGTTTCAGTCCAAGCGTTGTTACAAGTGTCATGTGAATAGTTTGTTTGAATGAAAGATTTTCCTGTAATTTAGCAATCCTGCCTCTGAGCGCCAGTTCGTCTTCATTCTTCGGCTCATACTCTGTAGATAGGAATTTCATTTCACAGAGATTAACCACACGGTCATCTCTGATAATCAGCATGTCTATCTGAGCTCCAGTCCTATCTTCATCACCCTTGACAATCCATGGTGATTCTGTTGATGACACTCCTTCAACGCCCAGTGCTTTCTTAATCATGGTGATATGACTAAAACATACCCGCTCGAAAGCCAATCCTCGCCACGAATTGAGTTGGGACATGTTCTGTTGGTGTTGCCAATTCAACACAATCTTAAATTGGCCACAAAGATAAGAAAAAGATTTTATTTGGCCAAATAAACACCTATATATTTAGCCAAATATTATAAAAAGAGGCCGTTTTGGCTGATTATACACACCTATTACGCCCACATAGTTACGAAAAGTTGAGAGCAAAACAAATCATATTAAAATAATGATGAATAATTTGGAAGATTGAGAAATTGTTCTTATCTTTGCAGCGTTGGAACTAAAAATTTGTTTCTTCTACGGAATATACATTTGGATGAACTTTTCTGATCATCAGCCACCACATTTTCATGCCTGGTATGGTGACTATAAGTGCATCGTGAACATCAAGGACGGAATCGTCAAAGGTGAGATGCCAGGTAGGGCATTGCGAATGATTCTTGAATGGCTTGAAGATCACCGTCAGGAGTTGATGGCGAATTGGGAAAAGGCTCAGAAAGGTGAGCAACTTGATAAGATTGAACCACTTAAATAAGGATAATTATGTTTATTGAAGTTACGAAAGCAGATTATTTGGATGGCTACAGAGTTAAGTTGTTGTTCAACAATGGTGAGACGAGAATCGTAGACTTGTCCCAGTCTCTTAATGGTGCTGTTTTCGCACCTCTAAAGGATTTGGAGTTTTTTAAACGCTTCACTATCAAGTTCAACACCATCGAGTGGGAAAATGGTGCCGACTTCGCACCTGAGTACCTCTATGAGATAGGTGTGGCTGCATGATAAAAACAGAGAAGGGGTGTCTCGCGTAGGGGCGGCTACGCCACCGCGTCCTCGAAATGTACAACTATTACGAGCAATAACAGCGGGAATTCTTAAAAGATATTAAAATTTAGTAGAGTGTCCTGACTTTTGGGACACCCCGCTGCTTATTTTGCAAACAGGTTTGCGAAGACAGGCTGCACTCGGCATAACTCAAGCAAGCTTGGTTCTGCTCTCGTTGGCACTGTCCTTGCACCCGATAATTCGAAGTTTAACTTTAAAAACGTTATGATTATGGAAGGTGCATTTTTTCTGTTTGTAATTCTGACCGTCGTTGGCAGCCGGTTTTAAATTCATGATCAGCTCAGACAATAATAACCCCATCGAATTCGAGAGGTTTATGACGGAAGCAAAGAACGCAAAAGAAGGGTATGAAATCAAGGTCATAGCCAACATCACCAATCGCAAGCGTGATTATGATTTGGCCAACATTGCACTATTGAAGTCGGCATACCTGATGGCCTTTCATGAATTGGGATATATGTACATCTTGAATGCTAATACAAGTATTATTCGAGACCAGATACAGAATCCAAAGAAAAATGTTATAGGCAATGCTTTCATTATAGATAGTAAAAATGGTGTGCTTGAGAATCTTCCAGACGGCGTTTATTATGCCCAACTTAACAATATTGGGTGTGTAATCGTTATTATGATATTGAGATTGCGGCAATCTGAAATAAAGCACAGAAAAGTTATCGTACTTCCTCATCCTAAAGATTCGCATGGGCAAATATATTATGAATTGTCTCAGCAGATTGGAAAGATTGTTAATGTGAGGATACTTGGCTCTGTTTCTCTTCTTCCTGTTACTCCCGTAAAGGTGGATGAGAAGATGAGTGATTTATGTGGAATTGTATAGGCTATATACATCGTTAATAAAACAAGTAATATGGAAAATAAAATACCTCAAACAAAGAATGATGCCTTTGCTCAGTTGGATGCGATGCTGAGTGAGAAGGAAAAGCATGAATTGGTTAAGAATGATGCTATAGAGTATCACTTTTCGCTGGGGATGTGGATTCGGAATAACTGGATCTATGAGCAGGAAGAGGAGGACGTGAAGCGTCTGGCTAAAGCATTCAGAACGGAGATATTGTTCTTCGAAGCAGATAGCCTGTCTGGGAAGATCATCGAATATTATCAGAGATATTTAAAGCGGAAAGGGTTATAGATTATGGGTACATTAAAAGAGTATCAATGCAATGGTTGTGGATATACCATAACTGGCACCAGGAAAGGTCGTACCTTGGGCATGATGGGTGAAATCGAAACAAACAAAGTCCCAAGAAAATGCCCTAAATGTGGAGGTGACATGAAAGAAACTGGTACAGTCATCATGATAGATTAAGACTACTGACTACGCAATGGCCTCAAATCATGGGGACTTATCATTTCGGAATAATTGATTAACTTTGCAGACGCCTACTTTGCAGTAAGTAAACGCCTACTTTACAGTAAGTAAACTCGTGCTTTGCAGTAAGTAAACCTCATGTTCCCAGGCTGGGAATATTTTTTACATAGGCAGAGAGAAATATTTCCAAGGCATGGCGCAAATTTTGTTCGGCTTGCTCGTAGGGTGTGACCCCTCACCCCTCACTCAAATCTTTGGGAATGCCTTTGTAGAAAGGGGCTGAGAGCCAGTGAGGGGTGCTCTTGACCCTTCACTCACCCCTCACTGACCCCTCACTCAACAATTCTTTTTATTGGGAGCACAAGTCAATCAAAGAGCAGGTTCTTGCTCTCATCTCCTCAGTGAGGGGTGAGTGTAGGGTGAGTGAGGGGTTAGAGGCAGCCCTCACTCATCATAAACCCTTTATATATCGGTCTTTCAAGCCAAATG
>JAEEGG010005239.1_pt1 | contig 30946 bp, 18 predicted proteins | sample 9134161 | NCBI WGS metagenome assembly JAEEGG01 (sample SAMN16246543, study PRJNA631951) | gut metagenome | biome: gut microbiome; feature: rumen; material: CR-attached | host: Bos | place: Iran: Karaj | collected 2018-10
GGGCAAGAACGACGTTGTGAATGCGCTCCCATCGATAGACCTTGCAGGATTCGCACGTCTCAATGGCGATATCTATGATATCGGCTGTTACGAATGGCAGGGAACCGAGCCAACCATTATCTCGTTACACTAGATTTGGAAGCAGAGGAGCGGGCAAATGTCCGGACTCCCGCTCAAAGAAGTCTTGTCTCGGGCCGTCCTTGCGGCGGCCCTCTTTACGCAGTCAGGCCGATATGCCTGTGCGGACGGTCTCCTCATTGAGGCGGAATCGTTAAACGACCTCGGCGGATGGGCGCTCGATACGCAGTCGGCCGATGTGATGGGTTCGCCCTATCTCCTGGCGCACGGGACGGGATCGCCCGTGGCGGACGCCACGGGCTCCGTCTCCCTCCCAGCCGCCGGAGCTTGGGCCGTGTGGGCGCGGACTCACGACTGGGTGCCAGATTGGGAAGGCGCAGACGCTGCGCGTCCCGGCAGGTTCCAGATTCTGGTGAATGGTTCGCCGCTCGCCGCCACGCTGGGCGTCGCCCCCGCCGACTGGGGATGGGTGCGCGCCGGCGATTTCGTCGCCGCGTCCCCCGGCCCCGTCGGCATTGCCCTGCATGACCTCACTGGCTTCGATGGACGCTGCGACGCCCTCTTCTTCACGCAGGACCTCTCCGCCGGGGCGGCGCCGCCAGCGGGCGGCGCGGATCTCGCCGCCTGGCGCGCCGCCATGCGCGGCGAGATTGGCGCGCCGTCGCGCCAGGAGTCATACGACCTTGTAGTGGCCGGCGGCGGCATTGCCGGATGCGCCGCCGCAATTGCCGCCGCCAGGGGCGGGTTGCGCGTGGCGATTGTCCAGGACCGCGACGTCTTCGGCGGCAACGCGAGCGACGAGGTACGCGTCCACACGCAGGGCGAGGGCCGCCACTGGATCGTCAACCGCCTCGGCAGCTCCGCCGCCAACTCGCAGGACGGCTTCGCGGCCGACGACGCGAAGCGCGCGAACTATCTCGCCGCCGAGGAGAACATCTCGGCCTACCCCGGCTGGCGCGTCGAGGGCGCCGTCACCAACGCCATGCGGGAAATCGTCGCCGTGGATGTCCGCAACGTCCGCACCGCCGGGCGCATGCGCCTTGCGGCGCCCCTGTTCGTGGATGCCACTGGCGACGGCACGCTCGCAGTCCTTGCCGGCGCCGCATACCGCGTGGGGCGCGAATCGCAGGAGGAATACGGCGAATCTCTCGCCCAGCCGCTTGCCGACGCCTCCACAATGGGCAACAGCCTCATGTGGCGCACCGTCGGGCGCGGTGTCGAGACCGACTTCCCTGAAGTCCCGTGGGCGCTTTCCGTGGCCGGTTCGAACTGCGCCACCAATGGCGGCTGGCAGTGGGAGGCAGGCCTCGGGCAGACCGAGGACACGGTTCGCGATTCCGAGGGGCTGCGCGACCGCCTGCTTCGCGCCATCTACGGCTCCTTCGCCAATGCGCGGGCCCGCAACGACGCCATGGGCGCGGCCGCGCGCCGCTCCGCCCTGGCATGGGTGCCATTCATCGCCGGCCGCCGCGAGAGCCGCCGCGTCTTCGGCGACTACACCGTCACGCAGCACGATGTCGAGAATGCCGCCTATTTCGAGGATGCCGTCGGCACCGCGACCTGGTCCATAGACCTCCACTACTACGACACCGCCAAATGGGGCGGCCAGGCCGGATGGCTTTGCGCCACCAAGCAGATCAGCGTGGGGAAGTGGTATTTCCCCTACCGGGCCCTCTGCTGCCGTGACGTCCCCAACCTTTTCCTTGCCGGGCGCTGCGCATCCTTCTCGCATGTCGCACTTGGAAGCAGCCGTGTCATGAACACCGGCGGGCAGATGGGCGTGGCTGTCGGAACGGCCGCCGCCCTCTGCCTGGAGCGTGGCGTCCCGCCGCGGGAAATCTACCGCGACCCGGCCTTGACCGAAGAACTGCAGGCGCGGATAGGCGGTTCATGGCCTCAGCGCGATGACACTGGCGTCCCAGCGGCCCTGGACAACGCGACCTGGATGGATGTCGTCGTCGATACCGATTCCGAGTCCGGCTGGGGCGGGGGCGGCACGGCAACGCTTTACGGCAACTGGGTGAGAAGCACGAGTTCGGCCAAGCGGTGGGGGCCGGACTACTGGCACAACAACAAAGTGTCCTCCCCCTCTCTCAAGGTCCGCTATGCGCCGAACCTTCCGGAGGCCGGGCCGTGGGAACTGTTCATCATCTGGAACGGCAACTCCTCCCGGTCCGCCCGCGTCCCCGTCGAGGTCGTCACGGCGGACGGCACCGTCACGAACTTGGTGGACATGACGAACGAGGGGCGCTCCGGGACGTGGATTTCAATCGGCGCATGGCGCTTCGATCCCGCCACCGCCTCGGCGACGATTCTCACCGAAGGGATAGAGGCGGACAAGTTCGTCATCGCCGACGCCCTTTGCTGGCGCAAGCGGCGGGGCGAAACAATCGTTGACAACTCCGACGGTCTGCCGGCCTTCCGCGCCTATGGCAATGGTTGGACGAAAAGCGCCTACAGCGAAAAGCGCTACGGTGGCAACTACCTGCACAACGACCGTCGCGAATCTACGGACCTCTGGTGCCTCTTCCGCCCAGACCTCCCCTCGGCGAACGAGTATCGCGTCCAGCTTGCGTGGAACGCCAGCGCCACCCGCTCCACCGCCGTCCGCGTCGAGGTGGCCCATGCGGAAGGCGTCGAGACAAACCTCGTGGACATGACCGTCCAGGGCGAGGAGGACGGCGGCTGGTGGACATCCATCGGCACGTTCCCCTTCGAGGCGGGAACGGACGGCACGGTCCGCATCCTAACGGAAGGGGCCAACGGCAACCACGTCATTGTTGACGCCGTGCGCTTCGTCCCGGTCGTTGCCATGCCAAGTGACGCCGATGCCAACGGCCTCCCCGACCTCTGGGAGCGCCGCCACTTCCTCCAGCGCACTGGCACCGACCCCAATGGCGACCCGGACGGCGACGGTCTCCGCAACCTCGGCGAATGGCTGGCGGACACCGACCCGCACGACGCCTCCTCGCTCTTCAGGATAGGCGGCATCTTCTGCGGCGCCGCCTCATCGGGAGTGTCGCGGCGGGTGGTCACGCTGTCATGGCCGAGTGTCGAGGGGCGCACCTACACCGTGCTGCGCGCGGAGCGCCTTGGCGAACCCTTCGCCACCTACCTTGAGCACATCCCCGCCACGCCGCCGGAGAACGTCATTGACCTGCCCTCCGACGACTCCGACACCGCCTTCTACCGCATCGCCATCGACCTCCCATGAAATGGTTTTTAATATACTGCTCGCTGCGCTCGCGACGATGGTGGGTGAAACGCCAGTCCGCTTCCGCCGCTGCAAAAATCGCCCCCCATCGTCGTGCCGCAAGGCACAGTAAATAATTATTCACTATGAAACGCGCGTTTCCTCTCCTTCTCGCCCTTGCGCTTCCGCTTATCGCCGTCGCCGGGTATTCGGCGCTGCGGCTTGTCGATGCGACGCCGCCTGACTGGCGCGGCGAAGGCGGGCTCGTCTTCGCGGCGGATAGCGCCACGCTGGCCTTCGATGGCGATGGCGCGGGTGCCTTCGCCACTGTGCGCCGCGCGCCAGATGCGCCCCCGAGGCCCGTGGCACTTGCGCCCGACCCGGCGCAAGTGGGCCGCTGGCTGCTGCAGTTGCCAGAGCGTGGCTGGTATGATGTGGAGATCGCCGGGGGCGACCTCTCGCAGGGCAGCCTGCGCGTCACCGCCGCCGTCGTCGGCGCGCCAATACCCGAAGCCTGGCGCACGAACTCCGTCTTCGGCATCTGGAACGTCCATGGCGACACCGCCCTCATCCGCCTCGCCGGCGCCCGCTGGAACCGCCGCATGACGGCCTTCCACAGCGTGACCGAGGAGGAAGCCGCCCTCCATGGCGACCTCTCCACCCCCCCACCTGTCCGCCGATCCCCCGATGGCACGGCCAGAGTTCGCCAATCCCCCGATGACACGGCCAGAGTTCGCCGATCCCCCGATTCATCGGGGGTGGAGCGGGCTTTGCCCGCTCCATATATCGAGCGCGATGGATTGCGGCAGGTCGGCGTGTTTTCATTCGGTTTGCCGCCGTGGACGATGGATATTCCCGAGGGCGTCAAAAAGCCCTCCTTCGGCAGCCTCTTCTATCCCGCCAGGAACTGGGACGACGTAGCCCGCGCAGTCGCCGCCTACGCCCGCACCCACGCCCTGCCGCGCGACTTCTCCATCTACAACGAGCCGCTGGCCCACTTCAAGGGCAAGCCAATTGAAATCGCCGACTACGCCCGCGCCGTCCGCAAGGGCCTCAAGGCCGCCGACCCCTCCTTCCGCATCGGCGGGCCGGGCCTCTACTCAATCCGCATCCGCGACCTGAACGCCATCGAGGCGGGCGGCCTTCTCGAATCGCTTGACTTCCTCGATCTCCACGCCTACGTCGGCGGCACTCCGCCGGAGGACGAGTTCATCCGCAAGATCGAGATGCTCAACGACTGGCTGGCCGCGCACGGCCGCCCGGAAATGCCGGTTTACCTCACCGAATTCGGCTGGACCGCCGCCGCCGGCACCTGGCAGCCGCCGGTCGACCGCGCCACACAGGCGCGCTATGTCGCCCGCTCCCTTGCCCTCGCCTGGAGCCAGGGCGTTGACGCTCTCATCTATTTCGCCCTGGAGTTCCGCACGAAGAAGGAAGGCGAGGCGGCCTTCTCGCTTATCGGGCCCGGCGGCCGCCCCGAGGCCGGATACTGCGCCTTCGCCGCAGTCTCGCGCCACTTCGCCGCATCGGAGCCACTCGGCCGCTTCTCGCTTGCGCCGGGCGTCCACATGGTAGCCGGACGCCGCGACGGCCGTCTCCAGCTGATGCTGTGGTGCGAGGACGAGACGCCCTCCCGCGAAGTTGTCCTGCCGTTCGCCGCCTCTGCCTGCGACCTCTTCGGCTCTCCAATCCCCGCAACGGCGCCGTTGCGCATATCCCCCTCGCCGGTGTTCCTCGAAATCGCCGACGTGGCCGACGTTGCCGAACTGTCGGCGGCAATCGCTGCGGCTCTGCCTCCGGCGCCCATGCCGCAGGGTGGGAAAAAGCGGGATGAACCGCCACCGCTGGATATCTGGCCCGACGGCGCAACGCCGCAACCGGCGCAGCGGGAGGAGCCACCATGGAAACCCTTTGGCGACTCGCGCGGGAAGGACGGCAAGGTTCCGGACGCCGACTGCGCGGCGAACGTCCGCCTTCGCCACTCCGGCAAGGGGCTTGCCGTGGAAGTGGAGGTGCTGGATGACGAACACCGCCAGACAAACAGCCATGACGACCCGTCGCAAATGTGGGCGCAGGACTCCGTTCAGATTGGCATAGACATGGACTGGGGCAAGCCGTGGGAGGCGGGCTTCGCCGGTGCCGAAACCTCGCAGACCCTCGGCGGCCACCGCGTATTCGAGTTCAGCGTAGGCGCCGACGGCAGAGGCGGCGGAAAGGCGTATCTAGAGCAAAGCTGGGACGACGCGCTGCCCATGAAGACCCTCCGCGATAAGATCAGCGTTGCCGTGAAGCGAGACGAGGCGACGCGCAAGACGCGCTACAGGATACTCATCCCATGGGCGGAACTCGGGGCGGCGGCGCGTCCGCCGCGGCCGGGCGAGGCGATAGGCTTCTCACTTGCCGTCAACGACGTCGATCCCGGACGCGGCGCGCCGCGCCACGGAGTCGCCCTCTTCGGCGGCATCGTGAATGAAAAGGAGCCAAAGCTCTTTGGCCCCGCCTGGCTCCGCCCCTAGCGTGACCCTGTTTTTTTTAATCGCGCTAGAATGGACGCCGGTTTCCCCGGCGCATTCGTGAAATATCTCCTGCGGCGGAATTACACGCCGTGTAAAAGAACGCCCTCTCATTGAGCGTCGCCGGCACTTGGCACGGCTTGTGCTAACTGTAAGGCGGGTTGCGCGACGGTGGTCGTGGCGCATCCATAATGTAAAAATGAAGCTCATTATCGCATACATCCAGCCTGAGAGGCTGAATGCCGTCAAGCAGGCGCTCTTCGCCCGCGAAATCTACAAGATGTCCGTCACCAACGCGCTTGGCTGCGGGCAGCAGGGCGGCTACGTCCACATGTACCGCGGCGCGACCGAGGAGGTCTCGCTCCACAAGAAGATGCGCCTCGCCATAGGCGTGAACGACGACTTCATCGAAAAGACCATCGAGGCCATCGTCGAGGGCGCCCGCACGGGCGACATCGGCGACGGCAAGATATTTGTCCTGCCGATGGAGGAGTGCGTCCGCATCCGCACCGGCGAACGCGGCCCGGAAGCTATTGGGTAATACGATGGCAATCGATTCCCATCGAATGCTATTCTCTGCAATCGACTAATAAGGAGCAACAATCATGGAACCAACACTTGCGGCACCTGAAGTTCAAACCAATCTCAATGTCGTCTGGACGCTCATCGCCGCCATACTCGTCTTCATGATGCAGGCGGGGTTCGCGCTCGTCGAGACGGGCTTCACCCGCGCGAAGAACGCGGCGAACATCATGATGAAGAACCTGATGGACTTCGCGGCAGGGTCACTTGCCTTCTATGTCCTGGGGGCGGCGCTGATGTTCGGCGCCTCGAAGGCGGCGGGCTGGCTCGGCTGGGGCGGCCTCGGCATGCCGTCGCTCGCCAACGGCGAGGGGGTCTGGGACTGGACCTTCCTCTTCTTCCAGACCATGTTCGCCGCGACGGCCGCGACAATTGTCTCCGGGGCCGTCGCCGAGCGCATCGAGTTCAAGAGCTACCTAATCTACTCGGTGCTGGTTTCGGCGATCGTCTATCCGATCAGCGGGCATTGGATGTGGGGCGGCCTCGCGGGCGGGGCCTCGGCCGGCTGGCTCGAAGGGCTCGGATTCCACGACTTCGCCGGATCGACGGTTGTCCACTCCGTTGGCGGCTGGATCGCCCTGGCGGGCGCGACGGCCCTCGGTCCGCGCATCGGCAAGTATCGCCACGACGGCACGGCGAACCCGATTCCCGGGCACTCGCTCGTCCTTGGCACCCTCGGCGTCTTCCTGCTCTGGATCGGCTGGTTCGGATTCAACCCCGGCTCCTACACAGCCGGCATCGGATCCATCGGCCGCGTCGCCATGACGACAAACCTCGCCGCCTGCGCCGGCACCTGCGCCGCGCTCATCACGGCATGGGTCATCATGGGCAAGCCCGACCTCACAATGGCGCTCAACGGTTCGTTGGCGGGACTCGTCGCCATCACCGCGCCATGTGATGTCGTTACGGCGAACGCCTCGCTCGTCATCGGTCTCGTCGCCGGCGTCCTCGTCGTCCTCTCGGTCTTCGCCCTCGACAAGATCCACATCGACGACCCCGTCGGCGCCGTCTCGGTCCACTGCGTGAATGGCGTCTGGGGCACCCTTGCCGTCGGGCTCTTCGCGGCCCCGACCGCCTGCGGCTATGGCAACGGCCTCGCCGGCCTTTTCTATGGCGGAGGCTTCAAGTTCCTCGGCGTCCAGGCGCTCGGCGCCCTCTGCACGGCGGTCTGGGCCTTCGGCTGCGGCGCCGCCATCTTCGCCGTCCTGAAGAAGCTCGGCATCCTCCGCGTCTCGCCCAAAACCGAACTCAAGGGCCTCGACATCGTCGAACACGGCCAGGACGCCTACGCATCCTTCCAGTTCTTCAGCAATATCTAGTTCGACAATGCCCGCGGCGGTGAACATCCACCGCCGCAGGCATGCTTTCCATGGACGGGTTCTACAGAATAGCAGCGGCAACCCCGCGACTTATCCTTGGAAAACCGCAGGCAAACGCGGAAGAACTCGCCCGCCTCGCCGGAGAGGCCGCGAAGGACGGGGTTTCCGCAATCGTCTTCCCGGAGCTCTGCATAACAGGCTACACATGTGGAGACCTTTTCTTCCGCGAAGATCTTCTCCGCGCGGCGTCGGAAGCCGCCGCTTCTTTCGCCTCGCAAACGGCGGATATTCAAATCCTCTCAGTCGTCGGACTGCCGGTTGCGGAAGGCGCGGCAATCTACAATGCCGCCGCGGTGGTCTACGGCGGCAGGATCGTCGGAATCGTCCGCAAGCGGGCATTGCCAAACTACGGCGAATACTACGAACGGCGCCAGTTCACGCCAGCACCCGCAGATGAGCCGCTTTGCATCTTCGATGTCGGCGCCTTTAGGTTCGGCGTCGAGATTTGCGAAGACCTCTGGACGCCGACGCCTCCGAGCTCTCTGATGGCCGAGGGAGGCGTCGACATCGTGTTCAACCTCTCCGCGAGCACAGACTTCCTCGGAAAGTCGCAACGACGCAGGTCGCTGGTCGAGCAGCAGAGCCTTCGCCTTGGATGCGTGTACGCCATGGCATGCGCCGGGACAGGGGAATCAAGTTCCGACGCCGTCTATGGCGGAGAATCGCTCGTAGCGGCAGGCGGGGAAATCGTCGCCGAGGGGAATCTGTTCAGCGATGTGCCGCAGATTGTAGCGGCGACCGTCGACCTTGCCGCACTCCGTCATCGCAGAAGAAGCACTTCCTCCGTCTATTGTCCGCATTTCCCCATAGGCGCACAAAGGCAGCAGACATCCATCACCACCGACCTTCCTGAGGCCTCGCCGCCTGTGGTCTCGCGCTCGCCGTTTCTCGACGAATACGGAGAAGACCACTGGTGGCGCAAGCTTCTCGACATCCAGGCAGCCGGCCTAGCCCGGCGGATGTCGTGTGCATCCATAGGCAAACTTGTCATCGGCGTGTCTGGCGGCGCGGACTCAGCCCTCGCACTCCTCGGTGCTGCGGCGGCTCTCGACAAACTCGGCATGGAACGCAAAAACCTCATTGCCGTTGTCATGCCGGGATTTGGATCCAGCGACAGCTCCCAGGAAAGGGCAAAAGAGCTCGCCAAGGCCATTGGCGCGGAAGTGCGCGTCGTGGACATCCGCGAATCATGCCTATGCCATCTTGCGGACATAGGCCATAGCGTGGATGTCCACGACATTGGCTACGAGAACGCGCAGGCCAGGGAGCGGACGCAAATACTGATGGACATCGCCAACATGGAGCGCGCGCTCGTGGTCGGCACAGGCGACCTTTCCGAGATTGCGCTTGGATGGAACACATACAATGGCGACCACATGAGCATGTACCAGATTAACGCCTCCATCCCCAAAACCATGGTCCTTGCCGCCCTGCGCCTCATCGCCGACGAGTCGGCGGACCCGCTGGCGGACTTGCTCAAACGAATTTCCGTCGCGCCAATCACGCCGGAACTCCTTCCCGGAGCCGCCGCAAACGACTCCGAGGCGCGTCTCGGGCCATACGAACTCCACGACTTCTTCCTTTTCCACTACCTTGAAAATGGCTCGTCGCCCGGCAAATTGGGGGAATTGGCGCACATCGCCTTCACTGGCGCATACCCTACAAAAGTCATCGACGAGACGCTAGCCAAGTTCATAAAGCGGTTCGCCGCATCCCAGTACAAGCGCAATTGCGTGCCAGACGGGCCAAAGATCACGCTATCCCTCTCGCCGCGCGCCGATTGGCGCATGCCCAGCGACATGTGAGAGTCAATAAATAGTCTGTCGAATTATGCGGCCGTCATTTCCCCCTGGGTAAAGTGTGCGCGGCGGCAGCGTCTTCCGCCATTCTTCTTTTTGTCATTGCTCGCCCTCCATCTTGAAAAATGATTTGGCTGTCTAATTATGCACTAAGATAAATGCATCACCCACTCGCGCGATATTTGCCCGGAGGTGGTTCTTCGCCACCGCCTCGATTTGAATGTCGTCTATCTTCATGGCTTGCACCTTGACTTTCTTGATGATTCTCTCTGACATTCTCTCTGACATTTACATTGGAATTTATCGTTTGTCAGAGAGTTTCCAGAGAGGTTTTGTCGCGCTCCCCATATTTGTAATTTCGCCCAATCTCCTCAAATATGTCATCAAATTCGATATTTTGGTGATTTTCTCTTCAATGGACAGCTCCCCTCTTATCTCTGGAATCATGTAATCATTGATTCGTTTCCGAGACAACCCATTGAATTTTCCAATGTAGTCGATGAGCTCGGTGCCGATGATTCTTCGCGTCTTGTTGTGAACGCCGAACACAAGCCAAGCCGCCTCAAGGCCACGCAGGTTCGCTTCATTCGACAACGCCGAGAAGTACTTCCCGATTTCGTCGCTCGAGAAGCTCTTGCCGCCACTCTTGAACTCGACGACCTCATCTTCCCAATTGTCTAAGAGGGAAAGAAGCGTAGCCTTTTTCTCGTCTGAAGTCATTTCTGTTTTCCGATTATTCACATAGATTATACCACATTTGCCTGTGCCATTTCTAAGTGCCGTCCAGTCAATCTTTTCACCTCAACCGTCTCGCCATCGGCAATAAGCTTATTGAACTCTGATTTTGTCATTGCTTTTCTCGTTTCTCGTTTCTCTTTTCCTCATAAGACCTCCTTCGTTTCGCACTGAAATTATACCACGCCTCGCTTCATTTCCAAAATCTTTCCCACTCCTTTTCCCACACTCTTCTTCACCGCCATCCGTCATCACTCTTCAAAACCACCTTCACTACATCACATCGACCATATCACTAGAATCCGACCCTCGCTACACGCGCTTTCCCGCGTAATGATTTCAGCGCAAAAACAATTCCATCAACATCTTCTATGGTATTCTCGGCACCCAAGGTAATACGAACGGTCGATAATGCTATATCCTTTGTAACGTTAACCGCTTTAAGCACATGCGAAATCTTCGTGTTTTTTGAGTCGCAAGCGGCGCCTGCTGAAACAGCAATCCCCTTGAGGTCAAGCATATGTAACAAACCTTCGGCAGTGCAACCAGGGAAAGACACGCTTGTGAAGCCCGGTAGTTGGCCTACACCTCCGTCGCCGAGGTAAAGTGCGTCGGGAAAGATGCGATTGATGCCATCACGCAAACGCAATGTAAGGTTTTTGAGATGTGCAGCGTTCTCTTCCATTCGCTCGCAATTTATCTTCAACGCAGTAGCCATGCCTATGATTGATGCAACATTCTCCGTGCCCGCACGAATTCCATTTTCTTGCTGTCCGCCATTCAAAAGCGGTTCAAGCTTGACGCCCTTACGCATGAAAAGGAATCCTATCCCCTTGGGGCCATTGAACTTGTGTGCGCTTGCAGAAAGGAAATCGACGCCCATTTCTCGGACATCAATCGGAATATGCCCTACCGCCTGAACTGCATCAGTGTGAAAAAGTGCGCCATGCTTGTGGGCAAAATCCGAAAGCAGATGAATCGGATTTATTGTCCCAATTTCATTGTTGGCGGTCATTACGGAGACAAGACCAATTCCTTCTTCCCACACCTTTGACAGTCTTTCCGGCATGATGTATCCGCCACCGTTGCCCACCTTTGGACGAACATACACAACGTCGCGTCCACGTCTCGCTTCACTCGCGACTGCATTAAGAACGGCATGATGCTCGTATGACGAAACAAGCATCCCGCCTTCAGAACCTTTTACGACCCAATTGTCCGCCTCCGTTCCGCCGCTTGTGAAGAATATCTCCTCCGGCTCGGCATTGATGCACATCGCAATCGCCGCTCGCGCCTCGCGCACGGCCTCGCGCGGCTTCCTCGCCCACGAATGGATGCTTGACGGATTACCGAAGTCGCCCTTCATGAACGGCAACATTGCCTCCAACGCCTCCGGCATCAGAGGCGTCGTCGCGGCATGGTCGGCGTAGATAAGTTTTTTGTTCATCCGAACAACTTGCATCCTTGGCGTTTGAACTCTTCAATTTTCGCAACGAGGTCATCTTGCGTGACTTCCAGCATCGCAGCGATGCACGGCATACAGGAATACTTGCCCTTCCTTGTCTCTGATTCGAAGAGTTTCTTGCTTAAACCGATCTCATCACGCGAGAGTTCGGCGTGGCAATATTGACACTCCTTAGGCGTTACCATGAGCGTCCCTCGACTTCAAATACTTGTCCTTGATACTATACACGGCCATATTCTTCTTCCCGTACTCCTTAGGATCGATGATCTGCAATTGCTGACGAATGACCGTACGCATTTCAATTGCTGGACGTAGGCAATAGAACGAGAACTCCTCAACATCCGCCTTGTCTGCACTTGTCACATGCGGGAACAGCAGCTTCAGATAAGCCGTGCAGATACGCAGTACCGCCTCGGTATCACGAGTGTCCGCACTTGCCGGATACTCAACCAATTCTTCAACGACACCGCGATACATCAGGCATTCGGACTGTGTACGCATTAAATGCATGATTTCAGAAAAATATTCCGTGTTGAGTGCCCAGGAGTTGATCTTCAAGCTCTCATTCATGCGCGGGATGTTTCGCCCCTTGATAAATCCATGGAATCTATCAAGCAGTGCCGACTCATGGAAAACTTCTGGAAGAGTCCTAAACATGTCCGTCTGCTCGTTCATGTCATCCGCAGGGATGTTTCCAAGTAAAATCACACCAGCGGTTCCGGTGACCTTGATATCACCAAACGTAGCTTCTCCCGCTTCCATATACGCCTTCAATGCACCCTGCATCTCGCTCGGATCGGGGAACTGTATCGACTGAATCTCGTCAAGAGCCACGAATTCATTTTGCGCAACAAGCCCGAACTGCCGCTTGGACACATCGTAGAACATCTTTGCTCGACTCAATGTTCCACCACTGACCAGCCATCCATATTTACCTATGCGGCCGAAAAGATATGACTTGCCAGTCCCCTTCGGGGCCAGCTCCACAAGGTTGATACGTGGCTCAATGAATGGCAAGAGACGCGTCAACATCGTATGCTTCTGAACCCAATCGGCATAGCCATCCGGATTGTAGTCAATCGCCCCAAGCAACACATCCATCCACTCCTGAATCGTAAACTGCTCTCGCGCCTTTCGGAATGCGTCCAGATTGACGGTATAAGGGCAAAAGTTCTTGTACTCCAAGAGATTCAGATACCCATTCCGCTGCCCCCTCGGACGAGATTCATCTGGCGGCAGATACCCAAGCTGAATCAAGCCCCAGCCACCTGACGTTTTGGTAACATCCTCCTTGATGCGATCCCAAACATAATCTTCAATAATCGTTTCGGAATGACGGATGTCGAGGTCCGGGATCTCGAAAGTATGCTTGTTTGACGAGATATTGAGCTGCACACGAATGTTTGCCAGAAACTTACGAGTCGCCCCGCATTGCTGAGCCTCGTCGATGATTTCTAGCTTCTGGCTCTTCTGCGGAATGATCTTGCCTACGTACTGACGCAGTTCATCCGGATTGTCAATGCGCCCATTCGCATCCGACTTGCGCTTGAGAATCCAGTCGCGCAAGAACGCAGGGATGTTGGCGGCCTTAAAGGTCGAAATCAGACCCTGGTCTTTGAAGACTGTGGTTTGAGGGAACGCCTCGCGAAGTTTATCGGTATTCATGCCTACTCCTTAGATATCAAATTCATCATTCTCGCTAATCTGGTCTGCGCCACCTACAGCAGGGGCAACTGCTGGTTCATCCTGCGCAGCATTATCGAGGGCAATCGCCCTCTCGATCACCACGAACGGAACGATCAGTTCTTCAATCGTAGCACCGCCGTGCATTTCGAATCCAGGGGCACCAGATTTAGAGAACCTATTATACCCCTTTATCAACACATAGCCTTCACCGACAGATTCGGCGACCAGTTCGGAATCAAGGTACTCCGCGCTTTTACGCTTTGCATAACGCCAATCCAACACATCGATCTTGTCGTCAAACTCCTTGATGTCTCTGGCCTTCCCATCCCGGCGAGCGACAACCGCAAGCCTAGTCGCACCATGATCCGCTGTTAGGACGACGCGGCGATACTTCTTCAGAAGACTTTCAATCTCGCCCATCACCTGCACATCAATTCTTCGCAACTCCGACGCCAACGCCTCGGCATGATTCTTGAACGATTCATGCAACAAGCTGTCGAAGTCATCGTATTTCCGGTAGCGAGCCGTCGTGCCCCATTCCTTTTCAACGGGATTATACGGCGTAGAAGTAGGCAGATTCACGCGGACGCAATCTACGACCTTGGGGTCGAAACGGTGCGATTTGCACCGAGCTATCAGAAACGGCAGATACTCGACGCCAAGGGCATCGACTACCAGAACGGCAGTTTCTGGGTCTGCCTTAAACTCGGAAAGAAGCGCCATTCGAGAGACAACCTCGTCGGGAACCGATGACTTGAACGCCTTGTTTACAAACTCATCCGAAATCGCATCGGTGCACTTCTGCTCACGATACTCGGCCATATATTCGGACAGTTCCGGGTACTTTTCTAGTCCCATATTCAAACGATAAGCCGTCAGTAATTTGCTCTGCGCACATGCCAGATCACGTTCTTCCTCCCTGCCAACAACCGCCCTTCTGATCCACTCCGTTTCCTCGACTTCAAGACCGAGTCGCAACCACGGCACCATTTTAGCAGCCGGATAATCCTTCGTCCGCTCAATAAGAGCAGCAACCGCAGTCTTCACCTCCATGGATCCGATGCCGAGACGCATGACTGCCGCATTGCGCTCTTCGGCAAGTTTCGTCGCATCGTCCGCATTCAGGACTTCATCAACGACATTCAGATAAAAATTCAATAACTGGTCGGGATGCTTTGCGACACGCGCCAGAACATCCGCAAGAAAACTTCCGCTGGGTGCGATTGTCCGCAACACCTGTTGGAATACCTCGCGCTCGTCGATACCAAAAATCTGTTCGTGTCGCGTCAACGCTACGTCACCGACGGAATGAATCCCCGTAGGGAAGAAATGAGCTTTAAGTTCCCTATCAATTTCCGTTCCAGACGTATTCTTGACAATCCATTTGAATGCATCGTCAGAAAGGTCTGCTTTGAATCCACAGTACTCGGAGAACAGGTCTTTCAACGCGAAATACTGACGTACATCCCTCGACACGCCGGGAAACTTGTGGGCGCCGTTGAATCCAACAGCAATACAGATGTCCTCATCCGGTTGAGCCGCCCATTGTTCAAGCGTCTTCAAATAAGCGGACAGATCGGAGTAGCAGACGCCGAGTCTCGAAGAGAAATCCTTACTGACAAGAACATATCTTTTACCCGCGATAGAAATTGCGGATTCATCGCCAATCGGACAGTAAGTCGCGTTGGCAATGATACTTGGATGCGTAAACACTTCCATCATTTCGGCCCACTTTTGCCGGAAGACAAAAATGACCGTTTCAAGTCCCGCCCCGTTAAGATACCCTGTAATGATATTAAACGCCCGGCGAACTTCGCTCTGCTCTAGGAATGAAAGATAGCCATCCAAGCCGACAACTATCATATGCTTATCCCTATTCTTAAGTTCCTTGCGCTTATCCTCCAACCGCTCGAAAACACGTTCCGCCATCGGGATAAAGCCATCCGAATGAACGAACTGACTAACAGGGACAACCTCAAATTGCCCTCCATAGTTCATGCGGACCGCACTGAAGTCACCATGTGCCGGGACAACCAGCACACGCGACTTGAACTTGCTTTCGCTGTTTTGTATCCGCTTGCAGAATTCGTTTACGGTCATAGGAGATTCCCTTAACTCATGAGCGCAATGCCGGCATCCGGAATTGAAGCAATCAGTTTCAGGAGTTCAGCCTTCGCTTCGTCAGACGTCATCTTCTTGATCTTGGATTCAATGTCCGGGCGGAACGACGCATCGTAGTTGCTCTTGACAAAGTCCATGACCACATCTTCCCGCATGGGATTGTTACACCAGGTGTTTGGCGATGCGCCAAGTTTAGAAGCGAAGTAAGCGGCCAGATCTTCCGCCCTGATGTTGAGCTTCGCGTAGCGCTTCGGGAGATTGCGTTCAAGGAACACGGATTTCTGGCTGTTCTCAGAATGCAGTTTCGCCTTCTTGAGAACTTTGTACGCATCCTTGATCTTGTCGACAGACATACCGGCCAGACCTCGGATCGTATCCAGAACCATTTGAGCATCTGACGGACTTGCGAATAAAACGTCCGCAGGATATGTATGCATGGAACTCCAGTGATCTGGATCTTCTGACTCGGTCTTCTCCTTCCACAACAGCATCAACTTGCGTCCTTCGGACTTCTCTCGGAATGCCTTGATTTGAGTGAACATGGCATCGCGAAAGTCAACCTCTCCAAGCTCTGCGCCGCTCTGACGCGCACCGAGAAGTTGCTTCCATTCGTCCGCTGTGATGTCCGCCACTTCTTCGCCTAGATTCTTCACCAGAATCTCAATCGGCACCTTCATGGCGGGATCTCGGAACAACGCCTGTATGACATCCTTCTGCGTCACCACGGAGAGACACAGTTTCTCAAGTGATTCCCCTTGAATCTTGCCGTCCTTTACCTGTTCCTCAAGTTCGGCTACAAAGGGATATGTTGCCGCAAGAATATCCAGCGATATCTTGTTGTACTCCGTCATTGCACAGCGAAGTTTCTCTTGAGCCGTCTCGAAATTCATCCAGCTACTGACGGAGAACAACTCCTGCATTGCAATAATGAACGTATACTGATTCTCAACATCCTTGAGGACACCGGAAACATCCACTTCGTTCCAGAGCCAGCTTGCGTCCATCGAAAACCGCGCAATGATCGCCTTGCGGTATTCGCCCCCCAGATCACCGGCATCCGCAGCCTTCTTCGGCAGTTCCGGGGCCTTCATCCCGATGTACTTGTCGAAGGCATTCGTAAACACCTCTGGAGTGATGTATTTCTGAATCGCCGCACAAAGTCCCTCGTTCCTTAGGAGGATGTCCCCAATCGCTTTGACCTTCTCCGTCTTAGATCCGTCCTTGGATTTCGACGACATTGGAATAACTTCGCAAAGCGATTCGACGACTTTGCAGATGTTATCAGCTGCGGTTTCCGTCTTCTGATCACGTATATACTGCGGCAGTACCCAGAGAGGGATGTTGCCGGTTAAAACGCGGATGCGTTCACCGATCTTTGCCAACACACTCTCCGGTGTCGCGCTCTTGTCAATCGACAAAGAGAAGATTTCCGCAACCTGTTTGGTAAATGTCTTTTCCTCCTCGGAAAGACGGCAGATTTTCTTCTCGTCTTTAATCTTGTCTTCGCCATCGTCCAGCACAACCGCCTCGATAATCTCGGAGAGAGACTCGACATCCAATGGCTGCGAAATGCGGTCGTCGGTCCACTGGAGGTTCTTGGTGAGCCAGTTCCGCATGGCAAATCCTATCGCGAATGCAGTAAACGCATTCTTCTCGAAACCATACGGCGCGCGCATGAGTTCCTTGTACTGGCGGCGAACCGAGCAGACACCGTTCTGCCCAATCGTATTCTGGCGCTTTTTCTCCCAGAAGTCCCGCAACTTTGCAAACGGATGGTCGGGATTGCTCTCAAACCAATCATCGGCAAATGTCACCCCTTGCGTCGCAAGACGCTGAATATACGCTTTATAAGGCCCTCCGTTGATTGGGGACTGACCCGTAAGTCCAGTCTGCGCCCACGCTTTGAGAGCCATTGGCTTGTAAAGCTGCGGGTTGTCAAAGGTGAACTTGTCCGGGCTTGAATAGAACCAACGAAGCTTCTGCGCGTTGAGTTTCGTCTTGAGCGACAGCCACGTAACACCCTGCTCGATCGTCGGCTCGTCGGAAGCGTTCTCCGCCGGTATCACAATCGTGATATCTGTTGACCCCGAGCGCACCTTGTCTTTCCACTTGTCGAGAATTTTCTTGGCCCGTCCCTCGTAGGCCCCGCGCAAGCCCTGGTCGGTAGCCGCGTCCGCTTGCGCGCGCAGCAGTATGTAGTCTTCCCAAAGTGCCTCGTTCTCGTCGCAGAACGAGACATTGGTAAGATAGAGGAATACGATACGCATCCCGGAGAACTGCTTGGCCATCTGCCTGGCCTTTTCGGGGATGGAAATCGTTCCCTCATGATTACAGGCCAGCAGGCAGTTGATCAGAATCTTGTTCCCTCCCTTTGGTGTTCCTTCTCCGAAATCGGTACGGTTCTTGACATCCGACGGCTTGAAGTCCGGCCCATGATAGGCGCGAACCTCATAGCGCGCCGTATCACCATAACCATCGACGCGCTTTTTGATGTCATTGCCGATCTCGCTGGCCACAAGCGAAGTAAACTCCCCACGGAATTTCGACGGATCGACTTTTGCGCCGGAGATGAGCGGCATCACCCGGTCTGACACGATTGAGAAACAGTTTTTCTCTTCGAGGCTCTTGAGAATCGCCCGGACATTTACAACTGTACCGTCGCCGTAGAACGACTTCTCAATATTCTCCACCGTCGGAGAAAGAAGTTCCTGAACGCCCTGCCCCGACTTCTTCTCCATCAGCGAATAAAGAAGCACCGCCTTGTAAACCCGTTCCTCCGGGCTCCCGTCGGCCAGATTGTTCGCCGCCTTCTTGGCGTTGAAGTCCGCTTCGATGTCACGCACGGCGGCATCAAGTCCCAAATCGGGACGCTCCATAAAATAACGCCAAAGATAATCGACCATCAGATACTGATGATTTGGAACGGCTGGCCCGCCCTCATCGAGAAACTTCTGAAACTCGCTCTGCCCGTTCGTCACACACAGATAGTCGAAGAAACTCCGCGCGTTGGACCCCACCTTCTCCGACATGTGCCGAAGAAGGTAGGCGCTCATCGGATGAAGCGGCAGAATCTGTTTGAAATCATCCGCCCCGACCGCCTCGCTGGCCGGCATGTGCTTTAGCATGTATGAATCCACGACGGGAGATACGTTGCTCCACAGCTTGTCATGCTCAAGCTTCCACTCTTCTTCCTTGAGATGTGTAAAGGCATGGGCGCCAAGTTTGAAGACCTGATTAGCCGGAATCTGCAGCGGACACGGCGTGTAGCGGTCATTCGCCTTCTTCGCGCTCTCGGAGCCCACGGCGAGAAAGGCGTTCAAGTCCATGTGCGTGACAGGAACAAAATGGAATCCGCACTGCTGGGCCTTTTCCTCTGCCAGTTTCTCAAACGTCTTGAGGTCGCCCTTGGCATGGTCGATATACGACGAGAACTCATCCCAGATGAATACAACCTTGCCCAAACCGTTTGCCTCACGGATCTCCTTGATCCAATCGAGGACTTTCTCAGCTCCCGGCATCAGGAAAACGTTGTCGTACTCAAACACCTTCTCCACATCCTGAAGAAGTCCGTATGCGTACTTGCCGTCATCTTTCTCGCAACGCGCCTTGATCTGCGCGTATTTCGTGATGTCGGCAGTGAGATACGCAAGCTCGGACTGGATCTCGTCTCGCTTGGCGAAGAAAATCTTTTCATCGCGCTGAATGCGGGCCAGAAGAGTCTCATAGCCGGAAAGGTTCGGCACCTTGTAACCCAAAGCACGACATTCTTCCCTGATCGAGCGCTCAATTCCCACCAAAAGCTGCTGCGGCGTACTGACCTGATCTGTTCCCGAGCGATAGACGACGAGCGACTTCTGCTTGCGCCACTTCTTAAGACTATCGACAATGGGCGTCGGGATTTCCTTTTTGAAACTCGAGCAGTACTTCTCCACCCGCGACTCATCATCCATGAATAGCTTTTGTATAACAAGCGCCGCATGGCTCTTGCCTGTCCCGTAGGCTCCATATATCCATACCGAACGATCGCCGCTCTCGAATTTCTGGAAAAGCGTTTCGAGAATCCTCACGAAAGTCTGGTGCGGATAGAAACTCAGCCAAGTCTCCGGAGTGGCGTTGATGCCCTCCTTGGTCATAACCGGCTTGTAGTCGGGTTTGGGTTGGAAAAACTCTTTGTAGAACGTTGCCATCATCGCACTCCTTAAGCGTTCAACATCAAATCAACAACATCATCGACAGACTTCTGATCGGTCTTGATCTGAATTTCGTCCAAGCCGAGAGTAAAGTTACAATGGATGAATTCTCCATACCTGTCTGCGAGCCCCTGACATTGCTGCTTGAAATCAGCAACCGACATCGCAAACGCAACAATCGGAGACACGTACTTGGCGCTGAAATCGGCAGCCATCAGACCAGAGACGGAAAAAGAAGTCTGTTCAGCCTGCCGTGCCATCACAAACAGACTATAGAGCAGCGCAAGATCGTCGACCGCATGTGGGACGCGGGTCATTGTTGCAATCTGCTTCCCCTTCATAATCAATGATACAATAGGCAACGGCTCAGCTGTAAACCTTGACTTGGTGAGCATATCCTTAAAGGCTGAAATGCCCCCCTTTTTTGTGGTGTCCTTGATCCCCGAGCCCATCATGGCGAACAACTCGTCAGCGGTATAGGGCTTGTTAATGTCTGTCGCCGTGACGAACCACTTAACGATAGCAGCATAATTCGTCAACCCAAACCAAAGCGCATCCCACAATGGAGGATAAGAGGTGTCCCTCAGCTCTGCAAGGTCCAACAGTTTTGTCGGCTCGCAGCTTTTCTCCTGCATTAACAATGCTTGGCGGAACCACGCCCGCGCTGCAGGAATCATCTTCGTTCCCAAACTCAATGTCTGGGAGAAGTTTTCACGCTCGTTGATATAGACACGGATCCAGTCCTCGCGCATACCAAAGTTCGTGTATTTATTAATCGTCGAGAGCGCATCACTCATCGCTTCAGAAACGTACATGGATTTGAACCTCCAACAGCCATAATCGGCAGAATGACAATTTAAACAATGAATACACTTTGTGGCATCGATTGCCACCTCCCCATTCAGGAAATGTAACGCTTTAGTCGTACATTCGGCTTCACATGCCCGACAACCGATGCATCCTTCAGCTTTAAGAATACACTGCCTAACATACTTAACATAGCTACGCAGTTCTTTGTTGTCCTCAAACAAGCATTCAAGCCTAAAACTATCATTATCACCCTCTTTAAAGGTAAGCCTTAGATGATGGTCTATGGGCACTATTCCATTCTTGTATGCAATGTCCCAACCTCTCAAATCAGTAGATACATGCCCCAGAGATTTTAGCCATTCAGAGGTTTTCTGACGCAAGCCATTGGGGATAATCCATGACACGACCTTCCCTTCTACCTTCTCAGGCGGTTTGTGTAAGCGCATCTTCAGCGTCTCACCGCTTTTACGTGCCTGCCAACCAGCGGTCGCAAGATAATCGATCTTGTCCTGTTCCGACTCAAATTCCTTGTCTATCGTCTTAAATATCACATTGTTATATGGTTTAATCGCGTCAGGGTAAATCGCATTCACGAACCATGCATACTTCTCTGACGCTTCAGGACACAGAACACACCCTACACGAGGCAACCCCTTAATGTAGGCCGCATTGACCGGCAACTTTTCCGCAAATGTGTAAAGCCATAGTTCATGACTTCCCCATGCGAGAACAGGATAAGAATTCACCTGCGATGCATTCTTTACACCGACCCCAATGTCATCATACTCGGCGCGGGATAGGCTCTCTTCGTTGCGAACGCCAAGAAAAGCCTGCGCTCGAAGAGTATTCTTCCCTACACTCTCTTTCAGAAGCAAGATGGCCGGCGTGCTCTTATGGACAGAGCAACACCACCGTACTGTTCGCGAAGGCGGGCCAAACACCTCCCAATTCTTGAGTGCGGGCTGGTCTGCTCGCGCCTTAAGGAACGTTCTCTCAGGATATCGCCGTTGCACCTCTTCCCACATCGCATAGGTGTCGGGCAGTTCCATGTCGGTGTCGCTAAAAACTACCGGAACGGACAACGGTAACGTGCGATGACAGATGTCCAACAGCAAAACGGAATCCTTACCACCCGAGAAGCCGATATAGGCAATGTCACATGCACTCGCATACTGATCGTACATTTCCTTAAGACGCTTTTGCGTGTCGGCAAGAAGTGCCGCAAGCAGCTCTTGATTGGTCTTCTCAGAAAGCATTGACTGAATATCAACCGGTTTTAGCCGCATCGGCTTGACCAGAAAGTTCGGGGTTATCGGTTTGCCATATTGCGTCTTCTCGAGCTTGGCGATTTCCTCACCTCGATAAATATACACGTTCTGCTTTGCCCAGCAGATTGGCGCGGTCTCATTTTCATCAAACTTGAAATATCCGTCAAAACCGATCAACTTCAGTTCCTGCGCATAGACAGGACGAATCTCGGACGCAACAAACTTCCCAGTTTGCGTCGTAAGCGTGTACCCGCCGGTCTTCTTATTCCACTTGTAGGAGTACATTAGCATCCCCTCTGCGCAAGAGCAATCGAAGTTATTTCTGCCGCCCGATAGGTTTGATGAGGATGCTTGGGCATCTCTGGATATTTCATCTTCACTCGACCAGTTTTTACGAGGCGCGCAAGAACCTTGCGCACATAAGACTCATCTCGTTTAATCAATTTCGCGATTTCAAACCTCTCGAATTCAGCTATACTGCACAAATCAACGACAATTTGGTTCAAAACATCGGATTTAAGTCTCTTTTTTAACGGTTCCAATGCTCTCTTTATAAGTTCGTTATTGCACATGCCAACCCCGCTATTGCACATGCCAGCCACGTTATTGCTCATGGCAGAGTTGTTATTGCTCATGGCTAAGCCGTTATTACCCATGGACGAATCACTTTTGGGCATGGCGTAACCGCTATCTTGCAAGCTTTCGCTGTTATCTTGCAACCTCGCACCGTTACCTTGCAACCTTCCATCGTTATCTTGCAAGCTCGCAAACCTATCGCCAGGCACATAATAGGTGGCGCTACCCCTGCCCTTTTGCACGAGCAGGTCATAATCGCGCAATGCCGTCAATTTTGCGCTAGCCTTCAACGTATCGCAACCGGAGAGCTGACGATAGACTCGATTGTCAACGGCCCCTGCTTCCCGAAGGAAAACGAGGGCTTTCTTCTGCCCATCGTCCAAGTCCAGATCGGCGAACTTCGCCAACCAGACGAGATCCTCTTCTCCGAGAAAATGGTGCAGAAGAAGTCGCATCGTAAAGGAATTGCCTTCGCGATTCGACTCGTAAGTCGGCAACGCCATGTGCGCCGCCTCCATCAGACGACGCATACGGCGAATACCGCTACCTTTGGCCTCGGCAAGGTTTGTATCGTGAAATACCGGGGCAATCGTCTGATTGCGCGGGACACTGCCGGGAGATCCAAGCTCATCTTCCGGTTTGAGCGAATACCCCGCATTTATAATCTCGATCCGATTGTCATAGCGAATAACTTGCGTAGGGCGTCCGACCCGATAATCACAATGCATGAGCGCATTCACAACGGCTTCGCGGAGCGCCTTGACAGGCAAGCCGACGCTCTTTGCCTGAATCGAACCCTCAAGAAGGAATCCCTTCGGAAGATCGGCATTAACAGCTTCCACGATGCGGTAAGCCATAAGCAAGAGAGAACCACGCATATCAATGGAACGGAACGACTCTTCCGGGTCTTCGATCCATTCATTTCCCATTACACGGATATAATCCACACGCGCCATTGGCAGTTCTCGACGAAGCGCCTTAGGCGTGCCAAAAAGAAGCAGCCCAGCCACATTCAGGCGCGTCTTGTCCTCCTCGTCAACACACTTCAGAGCTTCAAGCAGCTCCTGCGTATCGTATGCAAGCTCTTCGGCATCGGGATTGACCTTTGCACGCAACCGTCTATACATCTTGACTGCCGCCTCGTCAACGTCTTCAATCGTTGCGCCCGTGACGCGATGCCGATCATACGCATCACCAAGATCACGCAAAACCTCTGCCAAATCATCTGGCGTACACCGTTGATCCGAGCTGCCAACTCGCCGGTAGGCCCCCGCAGGAAGACCATCCTTCTTGAAATAAAGCGGTTTTCTGCCTATCGGCAATTCCGGAACGAAAATCTTAAGCATCGCCCGTCCCCGCACGGTTTCCACGGTAATCTGAGGACGAACGACTATGTTGAAGACAGAGGCACATTGAGTAGCAAGATCAAGTTGCGCCTTATCTGGATCATCAAGGCCCTCGGGAAGGTACAGAATTCCATCCTTGTCGGCCGCAGGATTCTCCCGTGCACCCAACAGAATCACCCCGCCGCCAAGCCCTGGCTCGTTGGCAAACGAACATACAGTCTCTAGAATGGAGCGCGGCTTGTCCGTTGAAAGCGCTTTCGCCTCCAAGTTTACGCTTTCATCACGCTCGTTCAACTGGTCGAACAATTCATTCGCCGAGTACTCCTCAATGCGCATATCAAATCACCTCCCGCTTCAAAAGTTCGGCAACTTCAGATTGTAGCTTTTGTGATGCCTTCTGCCGAACATCATTTTCAAGCAGAAACTTCATCGCCTGCCCCTGATATGCCCCATCACCGAAATCTCCACCAGGGGCATGGGGATTCCGAAGCTTAAACACCCGTACCATGTACGCAACCCCATCGGTATCAGCAGCCACGTCCGGCGGCACCAACAACGATGAAACCACATAAGGAGCCGCCGCATGATTGAGGACACGCACGCGCGGCAAACAGAAATACGCAACACTCGCCAACAGCTCAAGTGTCCAACGAACCGACTTCCCATCCATATTTAGATCAGGAAGATTATCAAGGAACTGTTGCGGCACCTTACTCAAAGGGAAGAAAGGGCTTGTCCCTAAAAGTGATTGCAACGCACACACAATTTTTCCCTCTATGTCTTCATTCCATCCTGTCGACTTCTTGAAATAGTCCACTGGCGACCAATGGTCTGCGTCGTAACGGATAAAACCGTTCCAAAGTTGCTTGTGATGCCACGCTCGATGGTCTTCGCTCCAACCCCACGCAGTTGCGCCGAATTGATAGAATTCCTCATGAGAAAACACGCGGGGAAACTGCTTCTCGACAATCTGCCTGAATGTCAGGCGCTCCTTTCCTCCATCAACAACGCCTCCCAGAATCGCCCCCGTCCATCCACGATGCTCGCGATCTACATGGGTAGCAATCTGCTTGAATACATTTTCCGACAAGGCAAAGTTATCCTTGAAGTCATATCCATATCGATCATTCAATGCGTTCAGAATCCGTGTGGCGGACAACACCTCATCATCTGCAACCAACTCTTCTGTTATTGAATGAAAGACATCCGAAAAATCATCGGGAAGATAGTAAAACTCCAGGAGCTTGAAAGCCATGCTCCGATTCCCCATGTCCTCAAGAATTACATCAGACAGCAATTCAGGCAAGTTGCCGACCATCCAATCGGCACTCACCATTGGAAACAGGTCGGCAAGTTCTGATACGGGAACCACGTCGCAGCGATCACGTAGCACTGTCTCGACCTTGCCCGCAAACGCCTTCTTGGCGGCATCGGCACCAACCTCGGCGCAAAAACAGAACCTACCGCCACGCTTGCCAGCGAAATCACAGCCTCTGCCAAAATCGCTTTGGCGAATCGCATATTCAGCATACTTCCCCCTGTCAAAATCGTCCTCAAGGTTAGAAACGCGACTCCCGACTATACCAACAAACTGAGTTAGATTGACGATTGGATTCTCCTCCAGCCAGCGCTGGCACTGTGCCGATATCTCCGAACGCAGGTCGGCACCACTGATCTGGTCTTCAAAAAACCAAAGGCCATCCTTGCGTTCGAACATTTTGTTCTGAAGCACATGAACAGATGCATTCGAGAACACGCAACCCGTCCTCTCCTCGACAAGCCGCTTGGAACTTTCAGAAAAATCAAATCCAGCCACATAGTTTTCGCGAATGTCCCCCTCGAGAATCGACGCAGTTCCTCCATCTTCCAAAACATTTTTCCGTCCCTGCGCTACCACGCCGACATCGGCATTCTTGTCCACATAGACAACACCTATGTCACATAGGGATGTTCCGCACATCTGAAAAAGCTTTCTCGAATAATAAACGCAATTTGTAGGATCGAGACACTTATCAACGAACACACCAGAAGCAACATGCTGATAAGGGCAGCGCATGCCTTTATCCGACATGGCAAAATAGCTGGCCGAAAAATTCTTGACCACTTCGATCAACTTGTCCCGATTGATTCTGTTCAAAGCATCTACGGTCTTAACAAGAATGTTTCGCCAGTTCCCCTCCAGGTCATACTCATTGCCATAGACAAGAAGCGCAATCGGATACCTGCCGCCGAAACCCTGATGTCGGACATGCTCGTTCGAGTATTGGTAGAGCAATCCATTTATTCGTTTAGCCTTCGCGACAAAGTCATCGCGAAGCGGGGCTTCTTCTTCCTCGAACGTAACCATCCCTCTCTCTGCAAACACGACACCCACGCATGAAAGAGCAACACCACAGATCTTGAACAATCTACGAGTATTTCTGACGATGCTGGGCGGATCAAGGTAGAGATCAATCCAAACACCAGATGCGTGTTCAAAGGGAACCCGCATCCTTGCTGAACTCAAAGCCACATACGAGTTCCCAAAATTCCTTGCCGCAGCAACAAGCTTTCCCATATTTCTCCCTGCCAGAACATCCACGGCCTTGATAAAAACATCTCGCCAGCTCGCAACCTTCACCACTTCTTTTTCGCAGTAAAGCGCAATCGGCTGCGTTCCCGTGAAAACACCCTGGTCAATGCGATCCTGCGCGAAGAAAAAGAAGTCTCCCCTTACAGTCAAGGCATCAGATTTGAGTCGTTCCAAAATCGAAACCTCATGGCCGTTCATATGGACAAACCTATCCAACCACGCATGGTTCATGCGCGTACACGAGCATTTAGTTTTTCCAGTCCTTATTTTCACATGACAATTCAATGATTCTGAAACGGATAAAAACGTATATATTATAACACAACGGCGGTCACCCCGTCAATAGCGAACCCTATTGAAAGCGTAGAGGAGTCGTAGGTGTAGGGGGTAGGCGTAGGTGTAGAAGATGGGCGTAGTCGTAGGTGTAGGGGTAGATGGTAGGTGTAGAGAGGAGTTGTAGCGGTAGAGTTACGCTAGCCTTTGCGGAGGATGTAGGCCTGGGAGGTGGCGCGGGAGAGCGCCGTGTACATCCCGACCGCGTCCCAGCGCGGGTCCTTGTCGGAGACGTCAAGGAGGATGACGATCCGGCTGTCGCATCCCTTGAACTTCATGTATGTGTAGTAGGCCACGGCGCCGTTTTCGCGTCCGTCGGATATGGGGATGCCCGCGACTACGCGGTCCTTGCCTATCGAGGTGTGCCCCAGGCTATGGGCGCCGATTATGGTAATGGACGAACGGGCTATCTTCTGGCGGTTCGCGAGCTTGTCCAGCAGCTTCGCGAGTTCTTCCCGGCAGTCGCCTTCTATTGTCTTCACCGGCGCCCCCTCAGGCATGCCGGCCTTCGATTCAATCCGCTCCGGCGAATACTTCGATAGTTCCTCCGCAATCCAGCGGGTGTTCCTGCAGTTGACGGTGAGCATGACCGGCGGGATGCCGAAGTCCGGCAGGTGCATCGGCGTGTGGAAGACATTCTGCCCGGGGTCGTAGAACACATAGAACACGGAGTCGTCGGCGACGAGGAGGTTCACGGCCTTCCACATGTCATCGGTGAAGTCCTGGCCTTCGTCGATGATTACGGCGTCGTATGGATCGACGCCTCCATGCGCCAGGTATTTTATCAGCTCCCGCGAGATGAACGCATAGGCACGCGGGTCAGTGGCGTGCGCGGCTAGGCTCTTTTTGGGCAGCTGCAGCGTCTCGGCGCCGAAGTCGTAGAAGGCCTTGACCGTGACGGGCAGGGCCCCGTTCGCGAAATTGTCCGCGATGGTCTTGGCCAGGAGGGTGTTGTAGCAGAGGACGAGCGTGCGCTTTCCGCGCTCGCCCATCTGCCGCGCCTTCTCGACCGCGATCATCGTCTTGCCGGAGCCTGCGCATCCGCAGACCTTGAGCTGCGGGAAGGCGGCGAAGAGGGAGAGGAATTGCGCGGGGTCGATGGTGTTGCGCTCGATTTCCTTTGCGTCGTAGGCGAGCAGGGCGCTGACGTCGTCATCCGGCTCGGATGTCGGGGCCAGTATCCGAAGGATGTCGGAGACGGAGGCGGTCGCGTCCTGCGCGGCGGAGACAGAGGCGTTGTCGCGTATCCTTTTCGTGATCCACGTCTCGGGATTCTGGAGCTTCCCGGCGTCAATCAGCGCCTCCTTGTCCCTGAGCGGCATCTCGAAGTCGCCGGCCCGGCAGAAGGGGAAGGCCACGGCGAAGGCGATTCTGAAGGGAACGCCGGATTTCAGCTGGTGCCGCAGCAGATTCGCGAAGCCATACATGCTTTGCCTGATTTGGGCGAAGGGGTTGCATGGCCGTCCGTCTATTGAATACTTCCCATCCTTGCAGACTATGCGCCTGCCCTTGACCTCGACTGCCAGGAAGCCGAAGAGCGGGTTGAAGAGAAGGAAGTCGATTTCGCGCTCATGCCGAATGTCATGCGCGTCCTTGTCCGTGAAGCGCACGGAGTGGAAGACGAACCAGTTGTCGTCCAGCTTCCGCTCCATGGCCTCGAGGAACGCCTTTTCGGAATCGGTTGACTTCCGAAGCGTCTCCTCGTCGAAGAAGATATGTGGTGCTTTTTTCATGGAGATGAGTGAGGAAATATGGGGCATTATTGCTTCGGAAAAGAACCGAGGACTTCCCAATGGCCGGTCTTGGACGATCCGACATATCGAATGACATTCATCCTGCGCAACAATGCAAGATGTTTGAAAACAGTGCTTCGAGCTTTTCCAAGCCGTTCGATTAGTTGTGCCGTCGTTGTCGCCTCTCCGTTTGCAAGAAGTTCGGCAATGCGGATTCTTACATGAACGCCTTGATTAAGATAATCCTATTTTTTGGGTCCGCCCCTCTTTAGACCGCCTTTTTCTGCTTTGGGTCCGCCCCTTTTTAGTCCACCTTTCCCAATTTTTATACCACCCTTTTTTATACCACCCTTTTGTTCGCTATGTCCGGTATTTTCAACGGTTTCTAGAGTTTTTATACCGCCTTTTTCATTTTTTGGACCACCCTTTTTGGGTTCGCCCCTCTTTGGACCGCCTTTCTCGGCTTTGGGTCCGCCCTTGACGATGGCTTCGGCAAAACGGAGAATTACGACGAAGAAGTCTGGGTCATGCGTGTCGAAGACGGTGTCGGGATAGGCTTTGAGTATGCGGTTCACGCCGGAGCCAAGCGACTCGACAAGCCCCAGGTCGCGGAAGACCCGCATGATTTCCTTGTTGCGCGGAACGGAGCGCCCCGCCAGCATGCCCTCGCGGGAAAGGCCGGATGGACGGATGTTGTCGCGCAGCCTGTCCTTGATTTGGCGTTGCGCAAGATCTGAATCCACGACGCCTACGGGAGTGCCGTCATCGGCAACGCCAATGAAGATGCGCCCGCCGTCGGGCGAGTTGAGGAACGCGACAACCTTCCGTTCAAGATCGGACGACTTCACGTCGCGCTTGAACTCCGTGCGGAAGTCCTCCATCCTGGGGATGGAGGAAAATCCGTCGTGGGCATCCTGCCTGACAGTCGGCGTTGTCGGTGCTCCGTTTTGCATGTTCTTATATTCTACGAGTTGGCGGCGCGGCGCAATTGCCAAGGGGCTAAAACCGTTGCTACATTATGCCAAATCCCTTTTGGAAAAGCAAGATGTGGAAGAATGGGCGCATTTCTCATAGACTTCCGAAGACTTCGAGAAGGGCGGTTCTTTCGTCTTGTGACAATGCCCTGCCAAGCGTTTTTTCGGCTTCGACGACGATGGCGCGGTCGAAATCCAGTCCCTGTCTCTCAGGGGCAAGCGCCGCCGTCAGTTCGTACTTGCGCTTGCGCAGGGCCGAATACTCCTCTTCTGACAACAGGCCCTTCTTGAAGCGCATCCTGATGGTTGGGCATTTGTTCAGGGTGGCCAACTCCTTTTCCATGTCGTCCGCAATCCGCCGCCTTTCAACGACGATATCCGCGCGTTGCGCAAGAAAGTGTATATGGAATTCCGGGGTCATGAACTGTGCGCGCGCCCGGGCCGCCTCGACAGACCAAGCACCATGTCCGCTTAGAACTGGCGCTTTGACCCCAGCCGCCGCCAATGATTCCTCCTCAATCGGGTGTGCCGGGTCGAGAAGGTCGGCATCGCGCAATGCGAGAAGCCTTGCGCATACCTCGTCTCCGGGAAGTCCATCCGGCAGAGCCGCGTCTTTTTCAGCGAGGCCTTTCGCGAAGCGGAAAAGGGACAAGAAGCCCTGCCTGCTGATCCACCTATCATAATCTCTCTCTTGCCGTGTTTCGTGGCAGAACGGGCAATGCAAGGTGGCCGACGAGTGGAAATGCAGACCGAATCCCCCGAATCCGTAAAGGAACAGGCGCCTTGAACCGCAACGCCGGCAGCGACATTCCTCAAGGGCCGGCGCCCTCCACAGCGCCAGCAGGCTCGAAAGAGTGAATGACCGGAGCGCATGCGGCTTCCCCTGGAAGCTGATTTGCCCTAGAGCCGTTTGGCCAGGAAGGGCGTCAAGCCTTGTATTGGCTAGTCCGTCATCCTTCTCGATGGCGGATTGGGTAAAGAAGAGGAGGTTTGCGAGTTCGCCTGTTTTCATGGTGTTCGTGTCCTTATGCACGGCACCGGTCCTCCCGAAAAGAAAATGCCGCCGACTCTAAAGTCAACGGCATCCTCGTCCTCCGAACAAGTTCCTTGCTTCTGCAAGGCGCATCCCGCATTCTGCGGAAACCACCGTGGTGTTCGGACCCGGTTGGCGCGGAGACAAGTCCCCGACTCTCGATGCCGTAAATTTTGGACAACTATTTTATCAAAGTTTTTTCAAAAGTCAATAGGCGCTATCGCGCCGAACTTTGGAAACTGCCGGGGTGCGCAGCAGATAATCTCACACAGAGGCACAGAGACACAGAGTTGTCAACGAATGGCGCTCCGCGCGAAACATGGAAGTATGGAGGTTTGTTGTGCATGGGCTTCCAAGAACTTTCCTAGTCCGCCGGGGGCGGTTCCCAATCTGGTTCGCCGAGGCGAAGCCGCAAGGCCTATGTGCAGGCGCATGGGGCTTGCACCAATGCGGCGGCATCAAGGCCGTTGGCTCGCGCAGCGAGACGGCGCACCAGTTTCCCAATTTCGGCGCGGTAGCGCCCTCTGTGCCTCTGTGTCTCTGTGTGAGGCATCTTTGTC
>JAEEGG010005245.1_pt1 | contig 30928 bp, 32 predicted proteins | sample 9134161 | NCBI WGS metagenome assembly JAEEGG01 (sample SAMN16246543, study PRJNA631951) | gut metagenome | biome: gut microbiome; feature: rumen; material: CR-attached | host: Bos | place: Iran: Karaj | collected 2018-10
AGGTTCTCCGTCAGCTCCTTCTTTTCGGCCTCCGGATCAAGGCAGTAGATCCTCTTCCCCGCCTCCCTCTCGTTCGTCAGGATCAGGTTCAGGAGGTACGACTTTCCCTCGCCCGAGTTGCCAAGGATCAGCACGTTTGCGTTCGTCCGGTCATCCGCCCTCTGGTCAAGGTCAACGATCACGTTGCTGCCAAACCGGTCCCTGCCAAGGTAAAACCCCCGCGGGTCCGTCCTCCCCGAATAGTTAAAGGGAAAAAGATTCGCCACGCTCGCCGCGGGAAGCACCCGCTCATACTGCTCCTTAAACTGGTTTTTCCCAACGGGATTCACGGAAAGGAATCCCTGCTTCTGCCGAAGGAGAAGCCTGTCGAAGTTTAGCCTGGAATGGTTCAGCTCCGACTCCACCTCCGCCTGCAGCATCTTAAGCGATTCCAGATCCCTGGCCGTCATCTCCAGAAAGACCGCCGCGTGAAGGAGCGGTTCCCTGTTCCTGTGCATCTCCGTCAGCAGCGCCGCAACGTCCTCCAGGTTGTTCGCCCCCTCAACGGCATCCCTCAGGTTGTCCCTGTTGCCCGCGCGCATCCTGTTTTTGTTTGTGGCGTTCGCGATGATTCTTCTTTCCTCCTTCGGCGTCACCTGACGTATCTCGATCTTAAGCGTCACGCCCTCCTTCTCCCCAAGCCGGCGCAGGATCGCCTGCTCCTTCGTCACCGTCGGGTACTCCCTGATCGCCCAGGTGCACCTGTACGTGTTGCCGCACACATAGTGATCCGGCTCAAACTTAATGATCCCCGGGGCAATCATGTCGATGAAGGTCTTTGTGCCGTCCTGCATTCCATCTTCCAAGCCTCCCAGCTCCGTCTGCCACCTATCCCTCATTCGGCACCACCCACCTTTCTCCGTCCACGTCATCCAGCCTTTCAGCCGTAACGTTCTGCTCGAAGTACACGGCCAGAATCCTTTTCAAATCCTCGCGGGTTGCAAGCCTGACCGCCATGCCCCGCTCCTCCAGCATTTTTTCAATGCGCCCGAGGCTGGCCAGGATCTCACCTTCGCCCTTGTCGCGGGGACGCACAGTGATCAGGAACTCCCTCGCCGTTGCCATTCTCAGCTGCAGCTCGTCAAGGTGCCGCAGGTCTTCCTCCAAAAGCCTTCTGACCGCGGGATTTCTCTCCTCACCCATGCGTTTTCTGAGAAACCTCTTGTTCTCCGCGTACCCCTCGCTGGAATCCAGACAGGTAACGGACAGGTCAGGCAGTCCCTTGAGTGCCGCGGCAAATCCTTCCTCCCTTGCCGTGATCCCCTCCTCCGAAAGCACGGAGAGGTTGCTTGGCCTTACCAGAAAAACGGCGCACCTCTCGCCCGAATCCTTTACGTAACCCTCGTCAAGCATCTCCGAAATCCCGATCAGTTCCGCCGTTGACAGGTTCCTGCCCCTTCGTCTCATCCCTCGTTAACCTCCATTCAAATTCCTGTTGCTCCGCAAAAAAGAAGCGGCATGCATAAATGACAAAGTCCACCACGGTCACGTCTTCCGCCTGCACCGTCAGGACTGCATACGCGATTCCAATGATCAGAAGCAGGGAAAATCCCGTCCCCGCCATGGCCAGCGCGCCAAGAATGACAAGCGCGGCAGCCACGCAAAGGTCCCTGATCTTCCATGCCCAAATGACCGCCTGTGACCTTAAGTTTTCAGGATAGTAATACAATCATCTCACCTCCTATGCCGCTGCTTTCGCTATCGTTGTTCCCACGTGAATTGCCGTCTGCACCGCATAGACTCCTCCCATGACGTTCGTCTTTGCCGAAGTGTCTACGCCAAACTGCCCGCAGATGCGGGGAACCTCCGTGCTTGACAGCATGAGTCCCGTCCCAAGTACAGGGTGATCAAGGAAAACGCGAAGCCCGATGACCAGTACCAGCGACTGTAAAAAGGTGGTCAGGCAAATGCCGATCACCTGTTTCACCCACTGCTTAAATCCTTCCAAGTACCCCCTAGGAATGGAAAACATGTACAGACTTCCCACGGCGATCTGAATGACAAGGATTCCGCCTCGCGTGATGTTGGCAAAGAAAACCTTAATGACCGAGTAACCAATGGCGATCGCGAAGAAAAGCCCAAGCAGCGGACCAGTGCCTCCCGGATTCAGGCCCGTAAGCCTTGTCATCAGCTCCAGTGCTGAAGTGCCGATTTCCGTCACTCCGCTGAGTCCGCTGATTCCCTTTCCAAGCATCATCTGCCACCTTACTGCCGCTTCATACAGCGCGATTGGAAGCAAGTGAAACAGGTTCACTGCAAAGAAGCCCTTAATGACGTTCATCGTCACGTCGTACACGTTTGCCCGGCCGATTTGATACAGTATGGCCGTTTCGAACAGGGCAACCACGATTCCTACAACATACAGCGCCCATCCAAGTTTTGCGAAGAACAGAATGAGTGCCTGAACGTAATGGAGTTCAAACAGTTCCGTGCCCATGCCGTTCATCAGAGCAAACAGGTCACAAAAGAAGGACACGATGCAGCCGTAGAGCCAATCCAGTACCTGATCAAGAATCGATCCGACCAAAAAATCGAAAATAAACATTCCTCTGCCTCCCTCCCCGCTTTGACGTTCCGCGTCAGATTCCCAGGATTGTCCATATATAGGTTGGCGCGGTAAGGCTAAACACGAGACAGGCAAACAGGATCGCGGGGCCCGTCCATTCAAACTGTCCGTGCTTGCGGTAATCAAAGTAAGCCATGCCCATCTTTCCAAAGAAGAACACGGCCAGGATCAGGTCAATGCACGGAAACACCACGTTGTTTACCACCGTCTTGATTTGCGCGGACGCATCTGTCCAGGTTCCTTCCACGGCGGACGCAACGTTCCCCGTCGCCAGGACCGTCGTACCCATCAGCAGGGCCAAACAAAAAGCGGATGCCAACGCACCCGCCAACTTCCTTTTGATTTTCATTTTCTTCTTCCTCACTTTTCAAACCATCTTTAGACTCACTCGATTTTTTGAGTCATGCCATGACCGTTAGTCCAGCCATTTGGCAGGTATTTCCCAGCGTCACGTACCTTATGCCTTGCCTTTAATCAGGATTCTCTGGGGCTACGTGCCAGTCATCCCATAGGTTACCGCTGATTGTCACGCCGTCCCAATAATTTCCGCACAGCATACCTGCCGGCGTCCACGCATCCAATACCCAGGTACATGCAACATATTGTCCATCAGGCATCCAGATCGGCGTAAAGTGCACCCTGTGACCATACGTCGAATAGGGATTTGCCTTAAACTGATAATGTCCGCTTCCGTCGTGATCCAGCAATCGCCAGTACGTGCCATAATAAAACTCGGGGAAATAAGTGACTGCATTCTGCGTGCCCGTCGCATAAGGCGTACCCGTGAAACCAAGGTCCGCACTTACCAAAACCTTCACTCCGTACCCGCTCTTTGTCATGTCACCATGCGCCGTCGGACTTGTCTCATCCGGCGAAAGATTCATGGATCCATGCAGGTAGGCGGCACAGTATTCCAGCTCGTGGTCCCACCATCCATAATCCTTCCATTCACCCTGATCTTCCCAGTGACCATGCTTTTTCTTACAATTCTTCTTGCAGGATGCTAGGTGACCCGTGTCCACCCATTGCCAGTTTGCTTCCCACTTTAGGTTTGGATGCCAGACGCACTTCCACAGCGTCCACGATGCGCTCGTCCTTTCAGGCGTACCTAGGCCTGCAGCCATGCTTCGATTCCATCCGGGATTCATGTCATCCGCAACGGGATTTGGCGGAGGATTGTCCTCCAGCTTTACAACGTTTGCAGTGATCTTCGTCTTGCTTAAGCTTCTTGCAGAAGTCACCGTAATCTCCACTGCCTGCGGCGTTGACGGTGTTTTCCAGCAAACCCATGCCAGCTGCTGTCCGCCCTCTGGATAATAAACGTTGGTCGCCCAATAATCCTGTCCCAGAATGTGGAAGCAGACACTCGCGGGATTGCTTGGATCCGCCCATCCCCCGCTCACCGTAACCGTCGTGATAACGTAGGTATCCGTCCGATACACGTAATCGGGAGCCTCCAGATATTCAACAGTCGCCGTACCTGACAGTTCTTCATCGGTGAACCTGACGGTACCAATTCCCAAGTATGGTATGATGTCCGCATCCTGCACCTTATCCGTTTTTGATCCCGTCCATGCCCTAAACCCAGCGTCATCTCTCTCCAAAAACAGCGAAAGAGGAAGATTCTTGTGCGTCAAAGATGGCATTTTCCTGCGTAGCAGACCTCCCGTTTGACTGTTGTAAAGCGCGGCTTCCGTAGCCGTCAGTGCCGTCCTTATGCCATTGATCTCTGCATATGCCATAGGTTCAACAAGTACCTTGACGGCACCAGAAATCATGTAGTCAAAATCCATGCCTACATATCCAGCTACGGATCGCAATACCTGTTCATCAGTGAAGTATGCCTTAATTTGTCTTAATGCTTCGTCATGATCTGGTGCATTCACAAGCTTTGGTAATGCCAGCGTTGGTTTATATTTATAATACGCGCATAACTGTGGTTCCAACGCTGCACCATTTCTATAAGCAGATTTGCTTACCTTACCAAAATGTAGAGTTATGTCTGATGTATCAATGTTAGATATATCTATCGAACTGCTAACAGGATTCCCAGTAACAGTATCGATGATAGTCACCCTGACTCCGTCATCACCATCGCGCCATGTAAAACCCTCTGCCGCATGTCCCCAACTACCGCCACCCGAATCCATGTCAGGATCTCCGGTTGCTTCCGCACTTATTGGGATTAATATCATCTCCAATAAACAAACTAAACTAACAAAAGTAAAAAGTCTTTTCATTTTTCCTTTTCTCTCACTTAATTCGACAAAAAAAGCATGGATAAAACCCATGCTTTTTTAGACTCCCGTTATGTTTACATATCACCAATCTTGTTTCCGTTCATGTACATGTCCGTCGCATCTATAGAAACATTTGCACCACCTATAGGAAGCCATCCAAATCCTTCAATATACATCTGGCCAGGATGACTGTCATCCTTGGTTTGTTTCGTTTTCACCGTGTCCTTCGGTTTTTCCGTTTCATCGGGCTGTTCATCATATTCAGGAACTTTGTTTGGATCCGTAAGGTCCGTACCTTCCTTAAGCGCAGGCAGGTCCATTACTTCCACTGGCACTTTCGGCTCTTCCTGAATTGGCTGCACTTCCTTTACCTCACCAGAAGTGATCAAGAAGCCACTTGTGTTTACCGCCGGTTCTTCCGAAGGATTTAATTCCTCAGTAAGTGAAATCTGTACCACAACGGGTTTGTCCTCTTCCCGTGCCGCAGGTACGCTGACGTCCTCTTTTGCCGCCACTTCCTCTGATGCGCCATTATCCATTTCAGGCCGTTTTCCGTTCGTCCAAAGAAAGACTCCGGCAATGGCAACGCAAGCTAATGAAATCACCACGCTGATAATGTCACGGTTCAATCTTTTCTTTTCCTTCATTCTCACCGTCTCCCTTCTTTTTCTTCTCATACAATGCCTCTATCTTTACCTTGTACGCCATGAGGCGCAGAAGGTAATCCGGCATGGTTCTGTTTCCAAGTTCCCAGTCCGTCATCGTGCGATAGGGAATGTCAAAATACTCGCAAAACTCCTTTCTGTTCATCCCCGTTTCCTTACGAAGCTGGATCAGTTGCTCCTTGTTGGCATTGTTCTTGTTGTCGTTATTCTTGTTCTCATTTTTCTTATCCATCTTTATTTGGCCCTCCTTTGTTTTACGCATCGCGTATCTTAAGGAAAGCATATCACGTATTGTAAAATTACGCAATGCGTATTTTTGCAATTTTATAAAAGTTTAGAATAAGAAAAGGACATTTCTAAAGTTCCTCAAAATCATGTGAAATGCAATGGTTTTGAGCATTTTCAGAAACACTCCAATCTTTTGGTAATTCATTCCCAAAAACGTGATGCTTAAAACTTCTCCCTCATCCTCGCCTTCACTTTCAGCCGAATGGGTATCTGAAACAGCACCCTTCCCTCAAAACGAAGCGGGATTTCCAGAAGCAGCGTCCCTTCCGCCGAAAAGACCTCCCCGCCGTTTTGCAGGTGAGTGTTGATAACCCCCGCGCTTATCTCGCTGAGCACAAAGTCCGAGTCGCCATGGTCATTTAATTTCACCAGCCTGCTTCCACTGACGGTGAGCCCCAGCAGCCTTCCCAGCCTACCGCCTACGTCACCAAGGTCCACCGACTCGTAAAATCCGTATCCCGTAGGCTCATACCCTCCGGCATATCCTTCCCTGACGCAGTGATAGGTCTCGTTGTAATTCTCCGTCACGACGGAAATCATGGCCTCCTCAAAAGCGTCCCTGACGCCGGATGCGGTGATCCAAAGTTCCATAAACTTTGTGACGGAGACCGTCACCAGCAAAATAATGATCACAAGAGCAACAGCAAGCGGAGTGAAATTTCCCTTAATGTCACGGGAAATGGTCAAAAACCTTTTCCCTAACGCATATGGCATTCGACCCACACGTGCCCAGGTCCAATTGAATTTCTTAAGTCCCATCGTTTCCCATTCGTTCACGTTTTCCCCGCATTGTCCGTTTCTGATTTTTCCATTCACTGTTTCCGCGTCCGTCATTTCCAATACACCTCACTCTTGCCGGTTGCCTCGCTCACGAGCGTCACGGGAAATTCCCCGATGATACCAAGCCCAAGGTTCACGTCAACCGTCACGCGGACGCTGACCTCCTGATTGAGCTGGATCTGTCCCGAGGTTGACCACGTAACGCTAGGCATCATGCCCGTCTTTTCCGCAAGGCGGTCATACCTCGCCGTCGTTTCTGCCCCGATCCTGCCGCTGACCTCAGCCTCGCGGATCAGCTCGTCCGCAAAGTTGTCAAGCTGCATCTTCGTGACAAACAGGGGAAAGACCTGAAAACCGACCGCGACGGCCATCAGGATGGCAAACACCGCAACGGCAACGTCCACGTATCCCTCGCCGCGCCTGTCACGAAATACGTTCCAAATCCTTTTCATCTAACGCCTCACCGCCTTCCGCTAAAACATGCTTCCCATGCTGTTTATGATCTCGTATATGATGATCACGAAAAAGGTCGCCAGGTAACACATCAGCATGGCGAGGGAAAAGATCCGTACCTTGGGCGGAATCTTGGCTGCCTTTGCCTTCAGCCTTTGAAGCTCCGCCTCCTTAAAGTCACGGGTAAGCATCTGGAAGTACGCGCCTCCGTCATCCCCCCGGATCACCCCGATCAGTCCCCTCGTCACGTCGCTGATTTGCGCGCTTCCCACGCGTGCCTCAAACCTTGTCAGGGCCGCCTCGTAGCTGCCTGACCTCATGTCAGCGCAGAGCACGTCAAGCTCCCTTCGAAACGCCTCGCCCGCGTTCCTCTTGTACCTCTCCAGCATGGAGAGCACGTCCCTTCCGTTTTTCAGCTCCTGCGTTATCGTTGACGCAAAGCGGTACGCCTCGCCCTCGATTGCCTCGCGCTTTTCCCGAAGCGCTTCCTCTGCGCTCCCGGTTTCCTTTAGGTAGGTCAGCACGACAAGCACCAAAAGGGGAACTGCAAGAAGTGGCAAAAGCCACAGCGCGGGAGGAATCAGGATGGCCCAGGCTCCCGCCTTAAGCACGGCCCTCGCCTGAAACTCCTCGGGGGTCATTTCGCTTCCGGCCGCCTTCAGCGTCTTTTCCAGCCTCGCCCTCCTGTACTCGTTCATCCGCACAAGTCCCGCAAACTTCGCCGCGCCTGCCTCACAGTAGCCTTCAATCACATCCGCCAAGGGCCTTTCCTTTTTTCCCACGCCAGACATTGCGCGCCCCGTCCTAAGCGTCGGAAGGCGAAGCAGCCCGCACAGCAGGGAAAAGAGGCCCGCGCCAAACGACGTAAAAATCAGCAAAATCATTATCTTCATTTCGTCACTCCCCTAATTCATCTCCTTGGTCCATTCACTTCAAACCATGCGCCAGCGCCCTTCTTCATGCCGGCCTCCCCTAGTATTCCATCGGCCTCGTCAGCCTGATCACGAACGCCGCCGAAACGAAGATCACCGCTCCGCAGACCGCCATCATGACCTGACCCACGATCGTCTGCGTCAGCGCGTGAAACCAGTCCTTGTTAAGAAAAAACATGAGCGGCACGTTGGAAACCACCAGTACCGCCATGGTAATGAATTCCTTCCTGGGTTCCGACAGCATCATCTCCAGCTCCGAGTTGACGATCCTTGCGTCGGACAGCTTTGTCACGATTGGAACCAGCACCGACTTAAGCGACCTGTCGTACTGACAGGCCTTCAGCGCGTCCACCCATTCCTCAAAGACCGCGTTTTTGACGCTGCCCTTCAGTTCATCCAGCGCCGCGTCCATGTCAGGATCCACGAACCTTACCCGATGCAGGAACTTTTCAAACACTGTCCTGACGGGCGGGTTTAGGTATCCCGCGTTCTCCGACACGCTCGTTATCAGGTCCTCGCACCGCAGGTACGCCGTCGTGATCACGGACAGCGAGGTCTCCAGTTCCGCGTCCAGTAACTTGTGCCAGTTGCCCGCCGTCAGCCTTACGTACCAAAAGGGCAGAAGCGCAAACCCGACCGCGAGGACGGGAATCAAAAAGTAATTCCCGAACAGTGCCGCAACGACCGCGCCCGCACCAAACAGGCAAATTGAAACCGTGCAAAGGAGCGGCATTGCGCTGCTCCTGCCCGTGTCCTCCAGAATCTGCGAAACTTCCTCCAGCTCCCTTCTCAGCGCCGACTTTTTCTTTTTCTTAGTCTCCTCCAGGATCTCGTCCCGGATGCTCCCCGATCCCCTGGTAAGCTTTCCGAATAGCCCCTCCGCAAAATCCTCCGCCTTTATGCCGAGGGCAAAAAACAGCCCCGCAATCATGCCCATGGCGGCAACAATTCTAATCGTAATCATATCCTTCCACCAATCCTTTCAAGCTCGGCCTTCGGCATGCCGTTGGACAGGAGCCTTTTGCAAAGCCCCTCCGAGGGTGCCTCGCCCTTCACGAACTCGCCCGTGATCCTACATCCCTCGTCAGTCCTGGTCACTTCCTTAATTTCGTAACGGTAAAGGCTGCGGAAGTTCCTTTTTCCCTCCGGCGTAACCTCGCACTCCAGAATCTCCATGACCTTTCTCTTTTTGTCATCGAGCTTTTTCGTAAACACGATCACGGGGAACGCCTCCGTCACCATCTTCATCAGCGTCTCGTCGCCCATGTCGCTTGCCCTCTTGCAAAGGGTCACGATCCTTCCGTAAGTGGCCTCGCAGGAATTGGAATGCACGGTGCTGATCACCGTGTGTCCGGTTCTTGCAGCCTCCTGCGCCGCATACGCTTCCGATGAACGCATTTCACCGACACATATGATCTCCGGGTCAAAGCGGAGCGCCACGTCCAGAAGATCTTCCTGCGACACGTTCATGGAAGGGTTCTCGCTCGGTCTCGTCAGGGTGTGCACCACGTTGTTAACAACCCTCCCGTCCTTTTCCCGTACCAACGCCAGTTCCCTTGATCCGTTTTCTATCGTAAACACGCGCTTTTCATTTGGAATGGTGGTAAGCAGCCACCCCGTCAGCGTGGTCTTTCCGGAGCTCGTCGCCCCGGCCACGCACACGCTCACGCCGTGGCGGATCAGCGCCGCAAGGAAGTCCAGCATTCCCTCCGTCGCGGTTCCGCTCCGAAGGAAGTCCTCCTTCGTTAGGTCCTGCGGGTTCACGATTCTGATGGAGGCCGCAACGCCGACCTCCTCGTCAACGACGGGGGCCTTCATCACCGCGATCCTGACGTTTTTTCCAAGGTGCCCCAAGACGACGGGCGATGCGGAATCCAGCACGTTTCCCGATGCGTGCAGCATCCTCCGAAGCACGTTGACCGCGTGTTCGGGCGACTCAAAGTGCTCGGGCACCTTTACCTCGCGGCCGTCGGCATACTGCACCTGCACGTCCTTCCATGAATTGACGTTGACCTCCTCCACGCCCTCGGCCGTCACGTACTTCGTAAGGATCGAGTATCCCGCCATCTCCTCGTAGATGGCGCTTACGAGTTCGTCCGCGGAATATCCCCTTGCCGACAGGCCGTGGTCCAGAAGGTACTGACGCACGTTTCTCTTAAGCAGCTCCGCGTCCGCCTTATCCGTCAAAAGCACGGATTCCTCCCTCGTCACGTGGCTTCGCACCTCTTCCAGCACTTCCGCAAAACCCTTCTCCTCCGTCTTCGCGCCAAAAAAGAGTTCCTGATTGTCGTCACTTCTCATTAAGTCCCTCACGTTCCAAACACCTCCATGCATAACCTGGCAACCTCACTTCGAAACGCCCTGCTTTCCTTGTAGCAAAGCTCGCTGAACAGCTCCCCTTCCAGAAACTGTTTTTCCACCTCCAGCGAGTGCGGAATCTGGAACGCCGCCTTCCCGAGGATTCCGTCCGCGTTTCCCCGTGCCTCATTCGGCATCACGTTTCCTGCCACCTTCACGTAATCAGCCAGGTTCCATTTGGCATCCGAGAGAAGCGGGAGCTGGCTGGTAAAATAGCTGACGGACTTAAGGTCACAGCCCGTCATGCGGACAACGGAGTCCGCCAGAAGGAGCGCGTTCGCCGTCAGCACATCCGTTGAAATGCGGCTCGTGCAGTCCACGATTACGAAGGGGGCGACGGCTTCCGTAGCCTTAAGCAGCTCCGCCACCCTTTCGTCGCTGAACGCCGGATGGGTGAAGCGGTTTTCACCCTTCCTCCACCCAAGCATGGAAAGGTACTTGTTCTTCTTGTAAAAGACGCAGTTTTCCTTAACCAGCCGTTCGTCCACTCGCGGTGCCGCCAGAACCCGTCCAAGCGAGCCATCCCCCATAAGCTCGGAGGGCGGGCATCCGTATGAAAACACGGGCGTTTCCGGGTCAGCAAAGATCAGCAGAACGTTCCTTCCCATCCCCGTAAGGCGCTCGGCCAGCTTGATCGAGGTCACGGTCTTACCGCAGTTGCCGCTCCCCCACACGGCAACCGTGCCGCCCGGGATCCTGCCTCCGGCCTTTTCGTCCTTCTCCCACTTTCTTTTGCCAAAAGCCATCGAAAATTCCTCCTTACTGCTGACCGGTCAGTTCCCCGGCCTTTTTCACGTCCTTGATTCCAGTTGCCGCAGTCGCCGGAAGGTCACCCGTCGCGATGCGGTTGCCCTCCGTGATCACGTTCGTCCTGGCAGATCCAAGGTACGTTGCCGTGATCGTCGTTCCGTCAGATCCGACGGTCACGTACTTCCCGCCCTTCTGCGCCTTTTCCTCCGCAGCGGCGTCAAGGAGCTTTTCAATCTCGGCAAGCGCCCCGTCCTGTTCGTCAATGAACTTCTTCACGTTTGCCGCGTCCCCGCGGTACACCAGGGACAGATGCATGTTGCCGTCCTCTTCCAGCATGGCGAGGATCCTGCTCTGCAGTGGCGTCACCAGCACCGTCACGGTGGTCGGCAGCTCGCGCTTTCCGTCATCCTCATCATCCGAAGCCGCCTTCGCCTTCCCGTCATTTGCGTCATTTCCTGACTTTGCGGTCACGGCAATGACCTCCACGTACTTCAGTTCCGTGGGAATGACCGTCTTTCCCGTCTTCTGAAAGTCGGGGACGATCACCGACACCACGTCGCCGCTTTTCAGCTTTCCCGAAAGGCCCTCCGCAAAGGAACCGATCGTCACGCTCATCGCCTGTTTCTTCCCGTCCAGTTTAAAAAGGTATTCGTTCTCCCTTTCGGGTTCGTCCGTCACCTTGCCAGCAAGCAGATAGTCCCCTGCCAGCACGTCGGCCGTCAGGTACTTTCCGACCGCGTCATCCCTGCTTATGATCACTTTGTCTGGCAGGTTGTACTTTCCCACTTCGACCTCTTCCAGCATGGAGGGCTCTATTGCCGCTCCGGCCTTCGCGTCCGACCTCATCCTGACGATTTTTGTTTTCGCGCTCATGCCCCTGTTAATGAAGGGCGTCACGACGAAGCACAGGACCAGCGACGCCGCGATGCACAAAATTCCCAAAGTCGTTCTGTTTCTCATTTCTCTTACACCTCACTCCAAAAATCAATTTCAAGCCTTACGGCGCGGTTTTCCCCTTGCCCGACACGCCCTGTTTTGCATTCAATCCGCTGACGCTCACCTCATGCCGCACAGCGTGACGAACGCGGCGGCGGACAGGAAGGGCACAAAAGGATAAGCCCTCCCTCCCCTCCGCACAAGCCTCATTAAGGCATCCCATGCCACGAGGAAGGCAAGTGCCGCGGTCAAAATCAAAAATGCCCTTACGGGGCCAACGACGAGCCCCAGGGCCGCCACAACCTTTACGTCACCGCCTCCCACGCCGCCGCAGGCCAGCGCCGCAAACAAAAGCGGCAGTGCCGCCAATGCCCCCGTCGGATGAACCGAAAGGGGCGGGATCAGGCAGCACGCGGCGATTGCCAGCGGAAATGCGTTCGGAATGGTTCTCGTCCTTGCGTCCCCCACGGCACACGTCATGAGAATCACAAGGATCGCCGCTTCCCTCATCATCCCGCGTAATCAAACATCTCGGTCACGCGCTGGGAAAGGGTAGGCATCACGATGTCACCAAAAAGGGCATACAGGCCCGCAAGAAGCAACGCGCCCAGCACAACGGCGATCAGGATCTTCACCGCGGTGTCCACGTAATTCTCTCCCCTGCGGTCAGCCAGCACTTCCGCCACCTTTTCCTTGGCCTGAACCATAACCATCTTTGCCTTCATCATCTTTGTTTCGATAAAATTCTTCATTTTTGTTTCCTCCATTTTCTTTGTCAGTTGTTTGTCTTTGCAGGGCCAAGGCTGAAAAATCCCAGCCCCGTTGCATTCAATATTCAGTTTTTAATTAATGGGACCCATGCCCGTCCCTTACGCCATGGCATTCATGGGAACGCCCTGCGGCGCTTCCGCCTGCGCTTGCTGACTTCCCTGGTGCCCGTCATACCTGTGAATCTGCACCTGTCTTTCGTACTCGTTAAGCACGGCCTCCTGCAGCTCGGCCCTTGCCTCCTTGGTCACGGGGAAGAACAAATCCTTGTACTCCTCGCCCGACTTGTAGGAAGGCATGGACACGAAGAGTCCCTTGCTGCCCTCAATAATCTTCACGTTCTTTACCGCGAACTCCCCGTTAATGGTTACCGTGCAAACGCCCCTTACGGGTCCCTCAGAGGGGAAAAGGCCGACCCGCACGTCGTACTTGGGCGCCTGCGCCCTGGGTTCCTGAGCCTGTCCGACTGCCTCCTCCTTTCCTTCCTTTTTCTCCACTTCAGGCTCCCCCGCGGGAGCCGCGGCCTTCTGTTTCTCATTCTTCGCCATCTTTTTTCTCCTTTATTCTTGTTTGGGCCTTAAGTTTCCTAGCCCTTTTGCCTTAACAAAAAAGAACGCAATCCTTCCGCCGCGCCCGTCTCCGTGCGGTCTGCCGGACCATTTTTCCTTTTTTCGGAATCATCGGCATTCCCTCCCCCGTCCGGACCGCCTTTCGCCAAGCCGCTCAACGTAATCGATCAGTTCCCTTTTGTAAAACACCGCGTCAACCAGCACCCGCCTTCCCTGAACGAATTCTCCCTGATCATGTTCAGGTTCCTTGCTTCGTTCCTTTTCAAAATCCCTGCCTGTGTCACTCATTTCAACTTCCTACATTCCAATCGATCCGGCCACCGGAACAAGAAGGCTTGCCGCAAGTGCCACCTTCTTCTCCCTAGTCAGGGTTCTTACGGCTGCATAAATGCAAGCCTCAAGCATTTCGGGATCTTCCCTTTCATAATCCATCACGCTAGCCTTGGAGATGACGATGCATCCCTGATCCTTATCCAGCGCAATCCTGACGACGTCTCCGGGCATGATCGCGACGGCCTTTCTGAAGCCAAACGGAATCGTGATCCTTCCCTTTTCGTCAAGAACCTTGTAAGCAATCCCTTCCGTCACTTTTTCACCCCCTTTGCCAGACTGATGCCCGCAACTCGTAGCAGGTACGCGCTCACGATCAAAGACAGCACTTCGTCGCTTACCGTTTTCGAATCCACCATCTGCTCGAGGCTGATGAACTGTATGCCCGTGTAGATTTCCTTAGCGGAATGATACAAAACCTTCCTTTCCGCGTCTGCGCCCTGAACGGAGACATCGTCAAACAGGATCCCCAGGTCAGTTACCTGATCCTTCGTTCTTTCCCAGAGCCAGTCGTCACAGGAAAGCAGATACACTGCCGCCAGGAATCTTCCGTTTCCCTGCATCTGTCTCTGGCACGGACCCGCAAGCACCTTCATGAAGCGTTCCCTGTGCGCCCCGTCCCTAAACAGCTCACCTTCACCGCTCCTGCCGGATACGTCCTTCCGGATTCGCTCCGGCACTTCATATCTTTCCATTCTGATTCTCATTTTCTCCTTTCCCTTCACCCCAAAAACTTCGTCCATCGTCAGATTCCGATGCATGACCCTGATGCCGCTTTTTCTCGGTCTGAATCCCGGAGCCTGCCGCATCATCACTTCCAATAGAAACAGCTCCCCGTTTTCCCTGCAAAAATACATTCTCCGTCCTCTCCTTTTTTCTTTTCTTGACTTCAGGCTTCCCAACCCCACTTCTTTTCTTAACCTCATTCTCGAAAGAAACTTCCAGGTCATGGAAAGCGCCTAACAATCCATCTTTATTACTTACCTTAATGAAAGCAACTAAAAAGGCACCCGTCGCAAGGGGAGACGGAATGCCTTCTTGTTTACCTGGATTAAGTTTGAAAACAAAAAAGAAATGAAGCTGACTTTTTGGCTTTGCCTTTCGCCTGCCTCATTTCTTTTCGCATTATAATAATATCACGTTCAAAAAGCCCCCGCAACGGACAAACAGGTGACAAAAAGATGACGAATGGGTGACAAAAAGGTGACACTTTACGCCTGCTTGACAAAACAGGGAATTCATTATAAACTTTAACCAGTTTTATCATCTAGTTGTCCAGAATCAATTAATCGTCCACTTCCAAGTAGTTGTCCACTGCCCATTAATCGTCCACTTCTCATTAATCGTCCACTGCCCATTAATCGTCCACTTCTCATTAATCGTCCACTGCCCATTAATCGTCCACTGCCAAGTAGTTGTCCACGGCCAATCCAACCTTACAGCAATCGACGGGAACCGACCCCGATCATATAATTGAAAGGAGCCATCTTCTAATGGCTAAAGCCAAATATACATATAGTGAGAAGCGCAAAGAATGGGTTGCGTTTGTCTGGGACGGAACTTATGACTCCAACGGAAAAAAACGGAGAAAACAAATTACAAGCAAGAAATCCTCAAAGGATCTTGAAGAAAAGGTTTACGAATTCCGACGGAACATAAAAGAAAGGGGTGCACTTGTAAGAACAAACATGACCTTCGGCGAATATGCCAACCACTGGCTGTCCACGGCGAAGAAAGGAACAAAGGAAAAACACACGGTGGTCATGTACCGCAACGTCATCGACATTCACCTAAGGTCCATCGCAAACGTATCGCTTGACCAAATACGGCACTCCCATTTTCAGAGCGTCATCGCGGCGGCCTCTGACAAGCCCCGCACCTGCGAACAGATCTACGTGACCTTTCGTCAGATCATACGGATGGCCGTACAGGACCACATTCTTCCCAAGGCCGACTTTGACCTGATCTGCAACAACATATCCCTTCCCAAATACTCCCCCAGGGAGAAACGTCCTTTAACGCCCCTGGAAAAGGAAGCCATCAAAAAATGTGACTTTACGACGCGTGAGCGGTGTCTTGTTTCCATCCTGTCATCCTGCGGGCTTCGCAGGGAGGAAGTCCTGGCCCTCACGCCCAAGGACTTTGATTTTGAAAGGAAAGAAATAACGATTGACAAGACGGTCATCTTCCTAAAAAATGAACCGGAGCTTAAGAATTGCCCTAAAACCGAACGGGGCTACAGAAAGGTGCCCTTTCCCCAGATGGATTATTTTAAAGACTTCATCCTTGGGAGCAGGCACTACGTGTTTGGGAATGACTCGGGAGAATTAATTACCAAATCTGGCTACCTCTACATGTTTGACAGAATTCTCCTGAAAATCAACGCAGCCGCCGGCGGAAAAAATGCATACAATCCCGTGACGAAAAAAACGGAGGCCGTGATAAACATGATTCCCGGTCTGACCGCCCACGTTTTTCGACATAATTTCTGTACGGAACTTTGCTATCAGATTCCCAAGATCTCCATTAAGAAAATAGCGGCACTGATGGGCGACACCGAAAAGGTGGTTCTCGACGTGTACAATCACATCATGGAGGAAAAGGAAGACGCGACGGAGGTCATAAATCAGATCCGACTCATTTAAGAATAGAATCTTCCGGCTGGGGTCTCTAGCACCCCAGATACGGAAGATTTTTTTTGTGTTTTTCTTCGAAAAAGATTAGGTAAATATAGCCAAATTTCCATTTGAAACTTTGTAAAAAATTACAACGCCGAAATCGGCAAAAATCGGCCAGCAAAAAATTTTTGCTATCATTTTGCTATCATTTATTTAGGGTTACTTTGGCCTAGTTGAGCTCACGAAACGAGCATCAAAAAACCCCGCAAACCCTTATTTTATAAGGTTTTGCGAGGTTTTGTTTTTTCGTGAGGCATGGGGGATTCGAACCCCCGACAACTTGATTAAAAGTCAAGTGCTCTACCGACTGAGCTAATACCCCATCAACCGCGCCATCTCCATGAGATGATGCGAACAGGGCTAGCTGGATTCGAACCAGCGAATGCAGCAGTCAAAGTGCTGTGCCTTACCGCTTGGCGATAGCCCTATGTGTTAGGCAGCAAGCGTGCCCTCAAAGACACAATCCCGTAAAAAGAGGGTGGGTAAAGGGATTCGAACCCTTGGCCTCCAGAGCCACAATCTGGCGCGCTAACCAACTGCGCTATACCCACCATAGTTGATCTCATATATGAGAAATATTACGGATGAACGCCGCAATTTAGCTTCGCGAGCTAACCTGCTTTGGTATCATCCCACTGTGCCCGAAGGGATTCGAACCCCCGACCCACGGCTTAGAAGGCCGTTGCTCTATCCAGCTGAGCTACGGACACAAACATATGTCTGTATGAAACCGACAACGAGTATTCTATCGTATTTCTACTGTTTTGTCAACTATTCTGTGAGTTTTTTTTATGTTTTTTTGACCATACATTTTTATTGCCCTGAAATCGTTACAAATCCTGCATGTCGATCCAATGCCGCGCCAAAAACATGCTGATGCACCTTCTTCGTCACGTGGCCGTCCCAGGAAAAGTGAAGATGCCCGCAGAGGATCTCGACAACCGGCGTATTCTCGTCATATATCATCTGAAGGAACTCCTGCGTCGTCTCATTTGGCTGATAAAAGCACTCCGTGCCCTGCTTACCCCAAAGAAGCACACGCCCTCCCCAGGCTTTCTTGGAAGCATCCGTAAGGCTTTTGCAGTCCTCCTGCCGCTCCGAAGCACCTTGCCCTGAACTGCCTTGTTTTGAATTGGTGAGTGCATTTGATCCGCTTTGTCCTTCTGCCTCAACCATCGGTTGGATCGGCACGTGAGTGAGGAGTATCACCGGCTTTTCCATGGCAAAGAGCTGCTTCATCTTTTCCAGTCCTTCCGGCGTCATTTGCGCAGTTGAATTGTTCCATCCTGCCACAATAAACTCTTCATATTCCAGAAACATCACGTCGTCATACGCTCCATCCATGTTCAGCGGCAGCACGTGGCGTTTTCCGCCTTCTCTACTTCCATCCTGCTCCGCCCCATCTTGATGCATCTTCTCGCGCCATGGATAGCCTTCTATCTCCCTTTGGTAGACGATGCTTTCCGACTCATAGATGCCATTTAAATAGGCAGGCGCATAGTCATGATCTGCCCTGACATACAGCCAGGGATCTTCCAAGCGGTCTAATCCTTTTTTCAGGCACTCAACATTCGATTTTGATCCAAAATCCACCATATCCGCGCCAAAAAGGATCCCATCGTTTTCAATGACATTCAGATAATCAACCCAAACGGGCCATGCTTCTTCCGCCGTCATTCCATCATGAGACGACCAGGCCATCCTCGCCCTGACATTCTCAAGCTCCGAAGGTGCGATCTGGTCACTTTCCGTAATGAGATGCAAATCTGAAACATACAAAAGCTTCTTATTTTCCCGCATTCCGGGGATCGTGACATGAACCTTCTCCCAGGTCACGCTGTCCGCAAAGCTTTGCAGCTCCTCTTCCATTTCATCTATTATATAAGAGACGTCGTCTGTTCCACTTCCGACATTACTCCCAGCATGATTCCCATCATTATTCCCTGCATTGTTTCCAGCACCGCTCCCAATATGGTTTGAGGCGGTCTCTCCATCTGCCATAGGGCTTCCACACCCAACAAACATAGATAATAGCATGGCGCTCACCGCCAACCCATATATCATCTTCTTCATTGCTTTATCCCGTCCATCTACCCTTTTCGTGTCTCCATCATACTAGAGTCCCATCTCCTTGTCAACTTATCTCCAAACCCCTTTTTATATAGGCCTCCTTTATATAAACCTATTTTATATAAGTCTTTTTATATAAGCGCTTCTGCTTTGCAAAAAAATTAAAACTTTTGAAAACTTTTGAAAACTACCAAATTAGCTTTTTTTGTTTTCTGGGTAGTTTTTGTCTCTTGAAATCCCTTTCAAAAGCTACCAACTTTGCCTTTTGGGCTTTCTTGGTAGTTTTTGTCTCTTGAATTTCCTTTCAAAAGCTACCAATATTGTCTTTTTTGCTTCCTGGGTAGTCTTTTTCTCTTGAAATCCCTTTCAAAAGCTACCTAATTAGCTTTTTTTGCTTTCTGGGTAGTTTTTTGCCAAAAAATTACCAAATGATTCAAAAAAACAACCCCTATGGTGCTTGACCACCTGGGGTTGCTTTCATTTACATTCTTCTTAGGAATAACCGTCACGACCACATTCCATCTTTAATCGATGATGCCCATTCTCTTAGCGATGATGCCCATTCTCTTAGCGATAATGTCCATTCTCTAAACGATTATGTCCAATCCAAATGATTATGTTCAATCCAAACGATTATGTCCAATCCAAACGATTATGTCCAATCCAAACGATTACAGGTCGCGGTTCTCGGGCTTTGCCTCTGGCTTCTTGAAGCAAGCGAATATCTGCTCGACTCTGTCCTTCTTCATTCTCGGCGTGATCAGGCTGACAATCGGAACGATGATCAAGCCAGCCAGCATTGCGAAGGCACCGCAGTTGATCGGGGACTGAAGCACCTTGGGGAAGGAAGGACGAACCAGCATGTTGGCGGTCATAAGTCCTGCGCCAAAGATGAAGTTTACCAGTACGGAAAGCTTCGTCACGCCCTTCCAATACATGCTAAGGATGAAGGGAGCAAGGAATGCACCTGCAAGTGCGCCCCATGACACGCCCATGAGCTGTGCGATAAAGGTCACGTTGCTCTTGTACTGTACAATCGCAATGACTGCGGAAATAACGATAAATACGACGATAAATACTCTCATGATAAGAACCTGCGTCTTCTCTTCCATCTTCTTCGCAATGGTTCCCTTGATGAGGTCGAGGGTCAGCGTGGAGCTGGACGCCAGAACGAGGGAGCTTAAGGTTGACATGGAAGCGGAAAGAACCAAGATCACAACTACTGCGATCAGGAACGGTGAAAGCTCCTCAATCATGGCAGGGATGATGGCATCAAAGCCGACCTTTGCAATGTCGATGTCATACAGTCTGCCAAAGCCGCCAAGGAAATAGCATCCTCCGGCAACGACAAGAGCAAATGCGGTGGAGATAATGGTTCCCTTGCGGATTGCCTCTTCGTTTCTGATGGCGTAGAATTTCTGTACCATCTGAGGCAAGCCCCAGGTTCCAAGGCTTGTCAAGATCACCACACAAAGAAGGCTGAAAGGATCGGGTCCAAAGAAGGAAGCAAACACGCCAGGCATGGTGGAAACTTCAGCGTCAGTTACGTTTGCAAGCTTCTGATAGGCACTGATGAAACCACCCTGATTTGCAAGGACGGCGCCGATCACGGCAACAATGCCAATCAGCATGACCAGACCCTGAATGAAGTCATTGATGGCCGTTGCCATGTAACCGCCCGCGATTACATAGATGCCGGTCAGGATTGCCATCACGACGATGCAGACGGTGTAATCCATCTGAAAGGCCATGCCGAACAGTCTTGAAAGGCCGTTGTACAGGGATGCGGTATAAGGGATCAGGAACACGAATACGATGATAGAGGACACGATCTTCAGCATCGGGGAATCAAATCTCGTGCCAAAAAATTCCGGCATGGTCTTGCTTTCCAGGTGTCTCGTCATCACGCGGGTTCTTCTTCCAAGGAGTACCCACGCAAGCAAGGATCCGATGAAGGCATTGCCCAGGCCGATCCAGGTCGATGCGAGACCGAATTTCCAACCGAACTGTCCTGCATAACCGACAAAAATAACGGCAGAGAAATAAGAGGTACCATAGGCAAAGGCAGTCAGCCAGGGACCTACGCTTCTTCCTCCGAGAACAAATCCGTTGACGTCCGTGGCGTTCTTACGACAATATACACCAACACCAATCATTACGCCAAAAAACAGTAACAGCATCGCGATCTTGATAATCATTTTCATGCTCCTTCCCGTGTTGTCACGATTATAGAATGATTGCAACACACGGCGGTATGCCAAGTGAAGCTTGTCGCTTTGACACATAGACGCTTTAATGCGTTGCGCTTTAAACCATAACACTTTAAATTGCTGAAGTCAAGAGGGAAATAAAAAATCGGGGTGACAGGATTCGAACCTGCGACTTCCTGGTCCCAAACCAGGCGCTCTAGCCAAGCTGAGCCACACCCCGAGAACAAACAGAATTATAACTTCTTTTTACGCACATGTCAAGGAAATTATGCTTTACTTGCCTATGGAAATCTTCCTTCCACCTACTCCAAATACGCAATGGTAAAATGTAGGTCTCCGAATCGGTCCGTCTCCATAATACAATAGGAAGGTTTACGGCCATCCTGTCTAGGATAGGACAGGCTTCCGGGATTGACGACCCAAATCCCTTTTTCTTTCGTGACGGAGGGCTTGTGGGTATGCCCATAGCAGACGACGTCGACGCCACGGGATACGGCCTCCTCCACAAGATAATCCGTGCTCATGGAGACATAATAGGTATGGCCATGCGTCACCCAAACCTTGTATTTATCAACGAAAAACTCCAGTTCCCTCGGCAACTCCGAAAAGAAATCATTGTTCCCCGTCACCATCTTGACCGGACAGGACACCGCCTCCGACAGGGCATACTCGCTCCCCTCAATGTCGCCGCAATGAATCACCATGTCCGGGCTATGCATCGCCATGACTTTAAAATAGTTTTCATTCCTTCTATGGGTGTCACTCACAATAATGACCTTCACCTTTGCTCTCCTTTTTTAAATCGCTACGCGATATTGATGCTTCATTTCGCTTTTATAAATCGCCAGGTTCTAATAAATCTTGCCAAGCTCTTCCTTCATGAGGCGCAGCGCCTTTCCTCTATGGCTGACCTCATTCTTTTGCTCCTCCGTGAGTTCAGCCGTATGCTTTCCGTAGGGGGGATAAAAGAAAATGGGGTCATAACCAAATCCATTGCTTCCCTTTTCTTCGTATCCGATTCTGCCCTCAATCGTAGATTTCGTAACGATCTCGCTCCCATCAGGAAGCTTCGCGGCAATGGCACAGGCAAAGCGTGCCGTCCTCTTCTCATCCGGAACGCCCTCCAGCCGATGAATCAGCTCGGCGTTCTTAATGCTATAAGGCGTATCTTCTCCCATGTATCTCGCGGAATAAACTCCAGGCTCCTTATTCAGGGCATCAATTTCCAGACCGGAATCATCCGCCATGACAATGCACCCCTGCGCCTGCGGCTGCACGGCCACGGCACGCACCTTAATCAGTGCATTCTCTTCGTAGGTCTTTCCGTCCTCCACGATGTCGATTGCAATTCCGGCTTCCTTCATGGTTCGGATCTCATACCCTGCATCCGCCAGAATCATCTCGATTTCCTTAATCTTCCCCTTATTTCCCGTTGCAAATATGATCTGCTTTGTCATTCCCTATTGATCCTTTCTAAGAAACTTTTGGTATTTAAACTCAAGTCACTTTCCTAAAACTCCCAAACATATGCCTGACATAAACTCTAAGGATCGTTGGAATCATCCCTTTCAAGCTCGTGTGACAAGCGTTACTCAGACACCTTTTTGGGTGGCTTCGGCCCTAAAAACTGATAATAATAGGTCTTCATCATGCCATTATAAAGCTTGCGATTCTTGTCCGCCTTGCGTCCAATGTCATTCTCTGCCTGCTCATATGCCGTAATCACGTAAAGGCTCCAAGCATCCAAGGCCCGAAACCTCTCGCCCAGCGTCTTATAAATGGCAGGCATTTCGGCCTTTTCCTGTAACCTCTCTCCATAGGGAGGGTTCGTGATAATAAAACCATATTTCTTCGGATGGCTCAAGTCCTTGACATCCCTGCGCTGAAAATGGATCAGCTTGTCAACGCCGGCAAGCTTCGCGTTTTCCCTCGCAATCGTCACCATGTCATTATCCAGATCATACCCCTGAATGTCCGTGTCCACGCTGAGGTCAACCAGCTCCTGCGCTTCCTCGCGCGTGTCCGTCCATAGGCGCCGGTTCACCAGATGCCCCCAATTTTCTGCCGTAAAGCTTCGATGCATGCCAGGCGCAATGTTTGCCGCCATCATGGCCGCCTCAATGGGAATGGTGCCGCTTCCACAAAAAGGATCCACCAAAATCCTGTCCCCGTGCCATGGCGTCAGCATGATCAATGCCGCGGCAAGGTTTTCCGCGATGGGTGCCTTTGCCGTAAGCTTTCGATACCCACGCTTATGCAGGGATTCCCCCGTCGTATCGAGTCCAATCGTCACCTGATCCTTTAACAGGAAGACACGAAGCGGAAAGCTTTCCCCCGTCTCGGGTAGCCAGTTCACGCGATAAACGTCCTGCAATCTGTCGGCAATCGCCTTTTTCATGACGCGCTGAATGTCAGAGGGGCTAAAAAGCTTTGACTTTACGCTGGCCGCCTTCGTGACCCAGCATTTCCCGTCAGACGGAATCCACTCCTCCCACGCGATGGCTTTGGTTCCTTGAAACAGCTCCTCATAATCCATGGCCTGAAAGCTTCCTATTTTAATTAGGATACGCTCCGCCGAACGCAAAAAGACATTTGCCCTGGCCACGGCCTCCTCGTCGCCCCAAAAGCTGACGCGCCCGTCCGTCACCTCCGAAACGTCATATCCAATGTCCATAATTTCTCTTTTTAATACCGATTCCGTGCCAAAATGACAAGGAACGATCAATTCGTATTTCTTCATCCGTTCGTTCTCCATATCCATGATTCGATCCGCCGGGCCAAATCTTCCTGAGCCAATTTTTCTATTAGTATAAACAATTTTTTTCAATATGTAAATAGGGATGCCCGAAGGCATCCCCATGAATTAATTAAGCCAATCTCTAAATAGCTTTACCAAGAAGAGTGAAATCATGCCAAGCATAATGATTGGGAACAGGAATTTTAAGATCCAGCAAAACACAATCATAAATGCCGCCAATGCTGCAAAACCAATCGTCATCCTTAGCCACTTTGGAAAGGTGAAGAATTTAGCAAGCCATGGGATATTGGTCTTCGTATGGAAGCCCTCCTGACGATAGGCATCCGGCTCCATGTGCGTTTTGGGCTGTCTCCAGCTCGCCCGCTGCCAGCCAGATTGCTGGTCATCCTCCTTCCAACCTGCCTGCTGCCATGCTCCCTGCCGTTCGTCCTGCTGCCATGCTCCCTGCTGCCATTCGGACGAGCGATTCGCTTCATTTTCATATCTCTCTTTAACCTTTGTGGCATCCGTAATGGATCTTGCAATCAAGCGCGGAGACCCCAGGGAAGCCATAACTTCCGATTCCGTCCGCCCAAGACGCAGCTGTCCGTTAATGTATTCCTCGTAATATCTTAAATTGTCCGCAACCTCTTCAGCATCCATCCTACCATTTAATGAGGCTCTCAGCTGATTGAGAAATTCCGTCTTATCCATGCGCTTCTCCAAATTCATTAGGTACTCATTCTTTTGAATTAGCTATATTCTAACACGCAAACGGCCCTGCGTAAATATACGCTTTAGAAAGCTTTTCTAAACTTTTTATAAAGTCGCTTTTACTAAATTTGTAAATTAGTTTGCGGATATTTATTTTACTATTCTTTTCTCTTGAAATAATTTACTGTTTTGTATATAATTTACTCGTGTTGATTTGTTTACTAAAAAAACAAAAATATATGTAAAGGAGAGTACCTATGAAATTTGGTTATTTTGATGACGCCAACAGAGAATACGTCATCACAACCCCCAAGACTCCGCTTCCCTGGATCAACTACCTTGGATGCAACGAGTTTTTCTCCCTGATTTCCAATACGCAGGGCGGTTACACCTTCTATAAGGATGCGAAGCTGCTTCGCCTGACCCGTTATCGTTACAACAATGTTCCTACGGACATGGGCGGCAAGTACTTCTATATCAAGGATGGCGATACCGTTTGGAATCCCGGTTGGATGCCCACCCAGACCAAGCTCGACTCCTATGAGTGTCGTCACGGCATCGGCTACAGCCGCTTCACCGGCAAGAAGAATGGCTTAAAGGCCTCCGCTCTTGTTTTCGTTCCCATGAATGACAACTGTGAAGTGACGAAGCTGACCCTGACCAATGAGAGTTCCGAGAAGAAGTCCATCAAGGTCTTCTCTTACGTTGAATGGTGTCTGTGGAATGCCGATGATGACATGAAGAACTTCCAGAGACTCCTCAGCTGCGGTGAGGTTGAGGTAGAGGGCTCCACGATCTATCACAAGACCGAGTACAGAGAGAGAAGAAATCATTTTGCCATTTACTCCGTAAACGCTCCCGTTGCAGGCTTTGACACCAGCAGAGATGCATTCCTTGGCGCTTACAGAAGCTATTCCGATCCCGAAGTGGTTGAGAATGGTCAGTGCACGAATTCCATGGCGAGCGGCTGGTCTCCCATCGCTTGTCAGCAGCTGAACGTAGAGCTGGCACCCGGCGAGAGCAAGGACTTCGTCTTCGTTCTCGGCTACATCGAGAATCCTCAGGAAGAGAAGTGGGAAGACGCAGCAATGCAGGTGATCAATAAGAAGCGTGCTCATGAGATGCTCGCTCGCTATGCGACCACCGCTGACGTTAAGAAGGCCCTGGACGAGCTGCACGCTTACTGGGCAAAGCTCCTCTCCAAGTATCAGGTATCCTCCAAGGACGAGAAGGTCAACCGCATGGTAAACATCTGGAACCAGTACCAGTGCATGGTAACCTTCAACATGTCCCGTTCCGCTTCCTATTACGAGTCCGGCATCGGCCGTGGCATGGGCTTCAGAGATTCCTGTCAGGACCTGCTTGGTTTCGTACATCTGATCCCCGATCGTGCGAGAGAGCGTATCATCGACATCGCTTCCACGCAGTTTGAGGATGGTAGCGCATACCATCAGTATCAGCCTCTGACCAAGAAGGGTAACTCCGACATCGGTAGCGGCTTCAATGACGATCCCCTGTGGCTCATCGCAGGCACCAGCGCTTACGTGCGTGAGACTGGCGATATGACCATTCTGGACGTCATGACTCCTTTTGACAACGACGAGAGCAAGGCAACGCCTCTCATGAACCACTTAAAGAGATCCTTCGATTACATCGTAAATCACAAGGGACCTCATGATCTGCCTCTGATCGGACGCGCAGACTGGAACGACTGTCTGAACCTGAACTGCTTCTCCGAGCATCCCGGTGAGTCCTTCCAGACCTTTGGTCCCAGCGAAGGCCCCGTTGCAGAGTCCGTATTCATTGCCGGCATGTTCGTTAAGTACGGCGAAGAGTATGCACAGCTTTGCGAGTTAAAGGGTGACAATGCTGAGGCTGCAAGAGCAAGAGCTGAAGTTGAGAAGATGTATGCAGCGATCCTGAAGGATGGCTGGGATGGCGAATGGTTCGTTCGTGCTTACGACGCATTCAGCCACAAGGTTGGTTCCAAGGAGTGCGAGGAAGGCCAGATCTACATCGAGCCCCAGGGCTTCTGCGTACTGGCAGGCGTTGGCGTAAAGGAAGGCCTCGCTGAGAAGGCGCTGAATTCCGTAAAGGAAAAGCTCGACACGAAGTACGGCGTCATGATCCTCCAGCCCGCTTACACCAAGTATCACTTAGAGCTTGGTGAGGTTTCCTCTTATCCGCCCGGATACAAGGAGAACGCTGGTATCTTCTGCCACAACAATCCTTGGGTATCCATCGCTGAGACCGTTATTGGACGCGGCGATCGCGCATTCGAGATTTACAAGAAGACCTGTCCTGCTTACATCGAGGACATTTCCGAGATTCATCGCACCGAGCCTTACGTATACTCCCAGATGGTGGCTGGCGCAGACGCACCGAGACACGGCGAAGCAAAGAACAGCTGGCTGACCGGTACCGCTGCATGGACGTTCGTAAACGTATCCCAGTACATCCTCGGCGTATATCCGACCCACCATGGTCTGCAGGTTAACCCTTGCGTACCTAGCGGCTTCGGCGACTTCGATCTCACCAGAACCTACCGCGGCGTAAACTATCACGTATCCGTAAAGAATCCGAACGGCGTACAGAAGGGTGTTTCCAAGATTGTCGTAGACGGTAAGGAGCTTGTCGGCACCTCCGTCATCCCTTACGAAGCTGGCAAAACCGACGTAACCGTTGAAGTTATTATGAATTAATCAAATATATAAAAGAGCATGCCACGCGGCATGCTCTTTTTTCTTTGTTTCTTTTTTGTTGGTCAGCACTCCGTGAATGCGATTACCAACGCTCATATGGGCAACTCTGCTCGATGATGGCCGTCCGAAGCTCCACATAGCACCCACAGGCCGTGCACATGCCTTCCAGGAGCCTATCACAAGCTTTGCATACCGCAAGCCGCTCCTCGCGAACCGGCTCAGATGCGCGCTCCTCGTCCGAGAGATCCTCGATCATGCGCCTGACCGACTCATATAGCTTCTCGCCATCTGCCATTTCCCGCAGCAGACACTTTTTACACCTTCTCACATTCCCTTCCATCCTGCGTCATGCTTCCCTTTCAATTCTAAGGAACTGACTATCCCATCTTTCCTCAAATCATCTGGCGCATATCCAATATCATGCATTCAAGTTTTTCGCATATAAAGGTGAAGGCCATCTCCCGAAGGAGATGGCCTTCTTCCGCTTTAGGCGGAAAGTTGTTCCTGACTGGGAGGTTACTACCCTAAACCGTTCTTCTCGCTTGAAACATGCTCATAACAATGCCCCGCTCTTTAACCACTCAAGCGGCCTTAGTCATTCTACCTTATGATTGACGAGACTCTAGGCGCCCGTAGACCCAACATGCAGGTGGAGAAAGTCAGTCCTAGTCCGGGAAAGCGTTCTCCGGTATGCATGAAACGGAAGCCATCGGTTTCGAACCGCCAGGCGAGGCCTGCTCCAACTTCAGCGGCTCCCGAAATTCTTATAATAAAATTATAAATGATTTCAATCAAAAACGCAATACTTCACCTGCAAAAATCGTCTGATTCCATTTCTATGCCTGATTTTCAGTGTATCTGCACGCCGGATATCCGGTACATCCCCAAAAATCTCCATATCTTCCGCTTCTTCGTTTGAGCACGCAGCCACAACGTGGGCACCTTCTGATATTTTTTGCCGCCTCAGAAGGATTTTTCATCTCCTTTGCCAGACATTCAAAGATCTTCTGATTCATTCTACAGTCATTCAGTGCACGGTGAGCACCCGTAGAATCAATATGATAATGAAAAGCCAGATCCGTCAAAGTGTGATGCGCCAGCTCTGGCAGATAAGCCTGTGCAATTTTCAGTGTATCAACATAGTCATTTCCAACCGTCTTTCCATAGTATTTCTGAGCATCACGACAAATAAATTTCATGTCAAACGTATGTATGTTATGACCGACCAATATACTATCCCCTGCGAAGTCAAGAAACTCCGTCAATGCCTTATCAAATGTTGGCGAATCCTTCACCATGTCGTCCGTGATGCCGTTCACGTTACTGGCATAAAAAGGAATTGGCATGCAGGGATTTACCAATGTTGAGAATTCATCCACGACCTTACCATCTACTGCTTTGACGGCAGAAATTTCAACCACTTCATCCTTTATGACGGAAATTCCCGTCGTCTCAAGGTCAAAGACGACATAGTCCTTCACGTAATTGTTGATCAGTTTTCCAACTCTATCCGAAAGCATATCCCTCTCTCCTCAGTTCACGTAACTCACCAACTAAGTATACTCTATTTTTACTTGCTCGCCAAGAAGTATTATATGTGAATTTTTGATTGAAATAATATCAAAGAACCCCTATAATAAAATTAATTAAGGGGGGACGTTTCTATGGAATTTGTTTATCAATCAGCTGAAAGTATTCTTCGATATGTGGTAGAGTTTTCAACCTTATTGCTAGAATTTTTTGGAATCTGTATTCTAATGATTACCGCCGTGAAAAGCTTTATTCTCTGGATCAAAAAGGACGAAGCCATCCGCCTGCGCCTTGCACAGGGCATTGCCCTCGCGCTGGAATTTAAGCTTGGCGGAGAGGTCCTTCGAACCGTAGTTGTCCGTGAATGGGCTGAGCTTGGCATCCTTGGCGCCATCATCGCACTCCGCGCCGCCCTCACTTTCCTCATCCATTGGGAGATCAAAAACGAACGCAAGGCACTCTCTCGCTAATATACGGGAAGGAAAACTTGCTTTACTATCTTTCTATTGCTTTCTATGTTCGGTATTGTAACCAAACACTCCGTGACTACCACCATACTTGCGGCCTAATGACTTATCCTTTTCAGAAGGTGCGCACCAAACATAGAAATAAACGGTTTTGCAATATTCATTCCTGCTAAAATGCCCACGCGGCTCGTCAAACTTCTGGAGCGCATAATACGTAAAGCCAAGAATGTCATTTACTTCTTCATCCGAAAGCTCCCGTTCGGTCCGAAAACTAATCTTCGGTGAATAGAAGGGATCGTACAATATCTGGTCAGCTCCGCGGCGGATCTCTTCAATCTCGACGGTCAGGTCATACTGATCAATCAGATCGGAAAAATCTGTTTCGTCCAGAAACACCTGAAGAAGACGGTAGTCAAAATCTCCATAGGAGTAGCTTGGCTCAGGCTTGCTGGAATAGGCATAATCTATGTAGAGCGCCGAGACCTGATATTCGAAGCCATATTCCAGATCCTTCATGACATAATACTCCTTGTCATGTGGTTCGTCCGGGACAACTTGAACACTGATCTGCTCACAAGGGCCGCACCAATAAGTGGCCCAATCCTTGGCATCATCATAAAGACTGCCATAGGGGAGCTTGCCCTTGTCGCCATTCGCGGATTTCGCATAGACACATCCCGCCAATCCAAAAAGCATCAATGCAAATAATATCAATGGCACCTTTTTCATGACCGTCCTCCCTTTCCAAATAAATGCTGACATTCGCATGACAGAAGCAAAGCATCCGTCTTTTTATACTAAGAATAGCAGAAGAAGCCCAATTTCGTCAAACAAAGAAAACAAAAAGACAATGCCTGTCAAAAGCCATACTCCTTAAGCGGAAAACACAAAGGACGAACGCCTTGCGCCGACCGAGCCGAAGGCGAGATCCGAACCCGTTCGCGTCTGATCTTGCATACTAACAGTGCGTTAGAGGATTCGAAGTGCTAATACAACTAAAAACATTATAAAATACAGGGTTTTCTTTGCTTCAAAAAGCTTGGTGCACAGTTTAGTGCACAAAATTGGACTAAATCCCGAAATTCTCTCCGGCACTGTATTTCCATTTTGGGGGTGCATCAAAAGGAGGATGGAACAACATCATCATAGTCCCTTCATGATTTAATGAAAAATATCATTCTTCATTGATCCTATACCCATAATAAAAGACCTCCAAAAATTTTCCTTTTCTGAAGGTCTAGGTATCAGTTTATATACTTTTCCGATTTTTTGGTGATTTTCTTACACATAAAAGACCTGCAGTTTTCCCCGCAGGTCTTTCTCATACCTCCACCACCTGATCCGCGTACTTATCCAGATACCGCCTGTGGCTGACATATAAAACCGTCGGATGCTCCGATCTTGCTATGGCATCCAGTATCTTCATCTCTGTCTTTTCATCCAATGCCGAGGTCGCCTCATCCAGTATCAGAACTGCCGATTTCTTAAGCAATGCCCTGGCGATGGATATTCTCTGGGCCTGTCCTTCGGATATCCCCGTCGCCTTTTCCCCGATTTTAGTATCCACGCCTTCCGGCAGGCTCTCTACAAAATCCAGAGCATCTGCGATACGAAGCACTTCCCGCATCTCTTCTTTGGTTGCATCGCTCTTTCCCATGCGGAGATTATCGGCGATGGTACCAAACATCAAGGTGTTCCCCTGCGGAACATAGCTGATCAACTTTCTGGTGTTTACATCACATTTCTTCCGGATCCCGTTCTCGGAATAAAATGACAGTTCTCCTTCCGATGAAGGCAGGAATCCCATTATCGCTCTTAAAAGTGTGGTTTTACCGGCACCGGACTTTCCGGCCATCATCACCATCTGTCCCGGTTTAATATCAAAGGATACATTCTGCACAACAGCCTCGGCCTTGTATCCCACAGTAACCGAATCCGCCAATATACCTAAACAAGCGCGTCCCTCATTGCCATCCGTAAAAACCCTGATTTTTTCCGGATCCGCCTGTTCTTCCTCCAGCTCACAGACCTCTATGATCCTTCCAGCGGAAGCCAGCACACCCACGATCTGTGGGATCTGGTTTGCCAGAGAATAGATCGGTCCCTGGATCTGTCCTACCAGACTAAGAAAAGCGGTCATCACGCC
>JAEEGG010005247.1_pt1 | contig 30923 bp, 22 predicted proteins | sample 9134161 | NCBI WGS metagenome assembly JAEEGG01 (sample SAMN16246543, study PRJNA631951) | gut metagenome | biome: gut microbiome; feature: rumen; material: CR-attached | host: Bos | place: Iran: Karaj | collected 2018-10
CGCGCGAATACACCAGCATTGACACCACGCCGTGGAGCGCAACGTGGAGTTTCACCACGCCCGGTGAAATCGCTTTGGTGTCGCCCGCCAACGGAAGCACGCTCTCCCGCACACTCAACCCCACATTGGATTGGGACTACATCAACGGGGGCGACATGTACGAGTACCAATACGACCTCAGTCCCGACTTCGACTCGCCGGAGCTGGTCACGGGACAAAGGGCAGTGGGTACCAGCGAGATAGACATCACCACCCCGCTGCGTTTCGGCGCCACCTACTACTGGCGGGTGCGCGAAACCACCAGCATCGACACCACCCCGTGGAGCGAAACGTGGAATTTCACCACGCCTGGTGAGGTGGTTCTGGTGTCGCCCGCCAACGGTACCACCAACGTCGGCAGTTCCACCACGTTGGACTGGGACTACATACGGGGCGGCAGTCTATACGAATACCAGTACGATACTTGCTCCACTTTTGACTCACCCGGTCTTGCGACTGGCACGATTGCGGTGGGCACCAGTCAGGTCTCGGTCAGTGGTTTGCGTTTTGGCACCACCTACTATTGGCGGGTGCGCGAGACCAGCCCAGTGGACACCACCGATTGGTCGGAGGTGTGGCATTTCACCACTACGAACGGCGTGCCCACATTGACCTCCCCCAGCGACGGCTACGTTTATACCAACTCAGTAAAAGCCACCGTCTATTGGAACTCCGTCACAGGTGCGGGACATTACATAGTGGCATGGGACACCGTGCCCACTTTTGACTCGCCGTTGTACGAGACTTTCACCGCCACAGCATCAAGTATTTATATCACAGAGCTGAATTTCGGCACCACCTATTACTGGAAAGTGTGCTCTATCAACAGCAACGACAGCGACACCTCCAGCTGGTCAACGGTTTGGAGGTTCACCACCAGCGATGCACCCGTACTGACCTCACCGGCCGATGGAACAGCCTTCTCCTCCTATAGCAATTCCCGTCTTACCGTTTATTGGAATAGCGTAACGGGAGCCGACCATTATATTCTGGAGTGGGACACTGCTGCAACCTTCAACTCTCCGTTATTTGCGACCTTCACCGCATCAGGTGCAAGTGTCTATATCACAGAGGCAGAACTGCAATATGGCACCACCTACTATTGGCGGGTGTGCGCCATCAACAGCAATGCACCCGACACCTCCGGCTGGTCAACGGTTTGGAGGTTCACCACACCTTACCAACTCACCACCGGACCAACGCTTATATCGCCTGCCAACGACTCTTCCGACATTGACTTCCAATCCGTTCTGGCTCTGCAATGGGACGAGTTGGACAATGTCAGCGGCTACCGCTACCAAGTGAGCACCAGCAGCGATTTCTCCACCCTGTTTGCGCAGGGCACCACCGCACAGACCACCGCCTCCATCCACAATCTCCGTCCCGCCGCCACCTACTATTGGCGGGTACAGGGGTACAACGGCGTGGGCAACTCGGTGTGGTCGGCAGTGTGGCACTTCAGCACCGGCGGCTGTACGCCCATCGTCACCTCCTTCACCCATGAGATCTGCGAGGGTGAACTTCCGTACCACTACATCAACGGCGACATCGACACCACCTTCGAGGTCGGTACACCCCAGCTCTCAACTTTTAACTTTCAACTTTTAACTCCCCTTGGGTGCGATAGTACCGTCACCCTGCATCTCACCGTTCACCCCGCGGTGACTTCGACAAGCTCAGTCACCGTATGCGAAAGCGATCTGCCGTACCGTTACGTGAACGGCGACATTGACACCACCTTCGAGGTCGGCACACCCCAACTCTCAACTTTTAACTTTCAACTTTTAACTTCGCACGGTTGCGACAGCACGGTGATACTGACGGTTAACATCAATCAACCGGTGGAGAATGAGACCTATATGACGGCATGTGACGAATATGAGTGGAACGGCGAAACACTTACGGCTTCGGGAGATTACACGGCTACCTTCACTGCGGCAAGTGGGTGTGATAGTGTGGTGACGCTGCATTTGACCATTAACGTGCCGACCGAGAGTGACACCACCGCCACGGCGTGCGGCAGCTTCAACTGGCACGGCTACACCAATCTCACCGAGAGCGGCGATTACACCGACGTTTTGGAAAATGCCGAGGGCTGCGACAGTATTGTCACACTTCATCTCACCATCAACACACCGACTGAAAGCGATACTTCCGCCACAGCTTGCGGCAGTTTCAGTTGGCATGGTTACACCAACCTCACTGAAAGCGGCGATTACACCGACGTTTTGGAAAATGCCGCTGGGTGCGACAGTATTGTCACATTGCATTTGACTGTCAACCAGCCGGTGGTGACTGAGCCTGTCGAAGTCGCCATTTGTGAAAATGACCTTCCGTACCATTACGTGAACGGTGACATCGACACCACTTTCGAGGTCGGCACGCCAAACCTGTCCACTGTCACCTATAACCTGACCACTGGATACGGGTGCGACAGCACGGTGACACTGACGGTTAACATCAATCAACCTGTGGTGAATGAGACCGATGTGACGGCATGTGACGAATATGAGTGGAATGGGGAGACGCTGACGGCTTCGGGAGATTACACGGCTACCTTTACGGCGGCAAGTGGGTGCGACAGTGTGGTGACGCTGCACCTCACTATTTTTACCGCGGATTACGCTGATTTCGCAGAAACGGCTTGCGGAAGTTACACGTGGAACAATGAGGTTTATGCAGAATCAGGCGACTACACGCAGACGTTCACGAATGCTAGCGGATGTGATAGTATCGTTACGCTGCACCTAACTATTTATCAGCCCGCGACTGAGACAATCGAACTCACCCTCTGCGAAAACGATCTTCCGTACCATTATGTAAACGGAGAAATCGATACTATCTTCGAGGTCGGCACACCCGTCTCCCAACTTTTAACTTTTAACTTTCAACTTTTAACTCAGCACGGTTGCGACAGCACCGTCACCCTGCACCTCACAATATATGAGTCCATGACTGAGCTTGTCGAACTCACCCTCTGCGAAAACGATCTTCCGTACCATTATGTAAACGGAGAAATCGATACTATCTTCGAGGTCGGCACCCCCGTCTCCCAACTTTTAACTTTTAACTTTCAACTTTTAACTTCGCATGGTTGCGACAGCATTGTGACGTTGCACCTCACCATCGAGCCCTGCGACACTAACGGAATCAACGAAAACGGCATAGTGAACCTCACCCTTTACCCCAACCCCACCACGGGAATGGTCAATGTACAATTTACCATGAACAATGAACAATCAGGGGCTGGTGAGATTCAGGTGTTGGATGTGTACGGCAGGGTGTTGGATGCTGTGGATATTTCGGACGCACGCGGTGCGTCCGTACAGGCCGTGCAGATCGACCTGTCGCGTTATGCCACGGGCGTTTATTTCGTAAGAATGGTGAATGGCGGCAAGGTGATGGCGGTGCGGAAGGTGGTGAAGGAATAACCGCCTGATGCGAAACCGCATGAGATGCACGACCCTATGGGTAGGGATGTCATAATATGGCATCCCTACATTTTTTTGCCCCTCATCGACCTCAGCCCGTACCCCGCCGGCACCTACCTCGCCCACGTCGAGACCCAAGCCGGCATCTCCGACGTGAAGTTCGTGAAAACGGAGTAGGAAGCGGGAGGGATTTACGCAAATTTCCAAAAATGTGATTTTTTCTCCTATATCATATCCGAAAATGTGATTTTTTTACTATTTTTGCAGCCGAAAATGTGATTCATTCTATGAAACTGCTTGAAAGAAAGATTGATAAGTTTTTAATTGATTGGAAAGAAAATCCTGAAAGAAAACCTTTGATTGTGAAGGGCGCCCGTCAGGTGGGCAAAACAGAGTCGATAAGAGCTTTTGGCAAAGCCAATTACGATTCTGTCATAGAAATCAATTTTGTTCTTCAGAAAAAATTCCGAGCCATTTTTGAAGATGGTTATGAGGTGGATACCATTGTGAAGAACATCACTATGCTGGAACCCTCCCTGAAATTCATTCCTCATAAAACCCTGCTTTTTTTTGATGAATTACAAAAGTGTCCCGATTGTGCCACATCGCTCAAATCGTTTTGTCAGGACAAACGGTACGATGTGATCTGTTCAGGTTCGCTGATGGGAATCTATTATGAGGAGATTGAATCCAATGCGGTCGGCTACAAAGAGGATTATGAGATGCGTTCAATGGATTTTGAGGAATTCCTTTGGGCGAAAGGATACTCCAACGGGCAAATTGGTGAGCTATATGCCCACATGCTTGACCTCCAGCCATTTTCGAAATTGGAATTGGATGCGATGACGGGGCATTTCAGAGATTTTATGTGCCTGGGAGGCATGCCTGAAGTGGTCAGCATGTTTATACAAAACAACCACTTCGGTGGTGTCTTGAAATTACAGAGACAGCTCCTGAAAGATTACGAGGAGGCTATCACCAAGTATGCAAAAGAAACCGACAAGGCCAAGATTCTTGCTGTTTACAACCATATCTCCACTTTTCTGGCAAAGGAAAACAAGAAATTCCAGATCACCAAGGTTGCCAAAGGGGCGAGGAACCGCGAATACATTGGCGCGGTGGATTGGCTGAAAGGGTCGGGTGTGGTCAATGTCTGCTACTGTTTGAACAATGTGGAGTTGCCGCTGAAGGGAAACTATGCTGCCGATTATTACAAGATTTACTATCACGACACCGGACTTCTGATCGCATCGTTAGACGAAGAGGCGCAGGAAGACCTTCGTGCCAACAAGAATTTCGGAACCTACAAAGGTGCCTTGTATGAAAATATTGTGGGGGAACTTCTTATCAAATCGGGTTACGAGCAATTGTACTTTTACAAGCACGAAAATCCCTCCTTGGAAATAGATTTCTTTGTACGCACCACCGACTCATTGGTGCCGGTGGAGGTGAAAGCCAGCGATGGCGCCACCGCTTCACTCAACAACCTCATAAAATGGGACTCCTATCCTGATGTGAAGTTCGGGGTGAAGTTCGGCTACAAAAAAATGGGCTGGAACGGGCAATTCTATACTTTCCCGTATTTTCTCGTCCCATTTCTGAAGCAGTTTCTGAAAGACAAAAGCGCCTAACACGATGCCTCCCCCCCCCTCATGAGGGCTCACATTTCTGCCGTGAGGGGATAAATCTTCATGGAATGTGTGTGCTTTTGCTTGTGCTCCAAAGCATCAATACAGCAGGCCGAACAGCCACAACGGGATTTTGTTGCCGTGACCGATTTCCATATCATCAGCCACCACGTAGCTCGCTTCAATATCTTTGATTTGCGAAAAGCCCTTCCTCTTCCCGCCAACTTCAAAAAGCCACCTTCCATCGGCCACAATATCCCCCTTTTCCGGCATGGAAAGTTTGTGTGCCATGCCAATCTGGGAGGCGAGGTACGTTTCGCGCAAGGTGCCTGCATCAGCGTGCGAGGTGAGACAAAACATCAGATTGGTATTGTAAAAGAGGATTTTCTCAGGTTTGGTCAGCATGTTCATTCCCTCCGCTGATGCATAAAGCCGACGAATCAAGGCGGCCTTGCTCATCAGGTCAAGCAGTTTCACCACATTGTTTCTGGAAGATTGCAAGGTGTTGCACAAAGATGAAATGTTCAGTGTATAAGGCGGTTGCTCAGCCAATACTGCCAACAATTGCTTGGCTTTATATACCGAATCATATTCAATGTTGCCAACCGACGGGATTTCATTGGTAATTATCGTTTCAATCACTTGCTGCAATCTGTCAAAAAAGCCATCCCCCTCTTCCCGATAAAACGGATAGTAACCCGACTTCAGGTACTTCTCGAAATGGTGCAGCACTTTCACTTCCGACGTGATTTGCGAAGCCATCATAAAATGGTTGTTTAGGATTTCCTCCAACGAACAGACTGGCAATTCCGCCACGCGCTCCAGTCTCATGTATTCGCGAAACGAAAGTCCCTCCATGGTATAAAGGCGATGGCGGCGCGACAGGTCTGCGGCCAGCGATTCGTCGATTTTCAGCATGGATGAGCCCGTTACAACAACGTGCAGTTGGGGATAGGAATCATAAATGTTCTTGATCTCTTGCTGCCATCCCTTGTATTTGTGTACTTCATCCAGAAAAAGATGCGTTCCCCCATGTGTATAATGATATTCCGCCAATTCAAGGATGGTGTGTGTGGCGAACCACAAATGGTCGAGCGAGGCGTACAATGCTTTTTCCACATTGGGAAAATCCTTCTTGATATGCTGCAACAGCAGGGTCGTCTTGCCCACTCCTTTTGCTCCTTTGATCACAATCAGCCGATTGTCCCAGTTGACATTGTCATATAAATATCGGGTGAACTTCAAATCGGTTTCCGCCAACAGACGGCCATACGCCTTAAATAATCGGTCCATGTTTTTTATTTTTAATCTGCGGCAAAAATACATTTTTTTTACTTTGAAAAGCGAAAAACCACATCTTTTTTTTACTTTAGATTGAAAGGTTTGTAAAAGCGGAGGTTGAGATATGACTTCCGCATCCCCCCATCCCACTTTTTCCTCTCACGAGGGTTCACATTTCTGTTGTGAAGGGATAAATATTCAGGAAATAAGTGTACTTTTGCAACTTCTTTTTAAACAGAAAATTGAAAGCTGAAAATTGAAAGGTTACAATATGAAAAAATCAGTCTTCTTGATGCTCCTACTGTGTGCGGGAATGAATGTTTTGTTTGCACAATTGACGACACCGCAGCTTTACAGTCCGAGCAACAATTCCACCAATATGGATGTGTCGCAACGGCTATGCGTAACAAAAGTTTCGGGGGCCAATTACTATGAGATAGAATTGGACACGACTTCCAATTTCAATTCACCGTTGAAACAGACCTTGAATGCCTCCAGCTATAATTCCTCTTACAGCTATTACTACACAATAGTCAACAACCTGCTTTACGGCACGAAGTACTATTGGCGGGCCAGATACACAAATTCAACGGACACTTCCAGCTGGTCGGCGGTGTGGAATTTCACGACTCGTGCCGTGCCGCAGCTTTACACTCCGAGCGACAATTCCACCAATATGGATGTGTCGCAACGTCTTGGCGTAACAAAGCTTTCGGGAACCAATTACTATGAAATAGAGTTGGACACGACCTCCAATTTCAATTCGCCGATGAAACAGACCTTGGATGCCAGCACCTATTACTCCTCTTACGACTATTACTACACGACGGTCGGCAACCTGCTTTACGGCACGAAATACTACTGGCGGGCGAGGTGTGCGCATTCAGTGGACACTTCCGGCTGGTCGGCGGTGCGGAATTTCACGACTCGTGCCGTGCCGCAACTTTACAATCCGAGCAACAATTCCACCAATATGGCTGTGACACAACAGCTTTGCGTAACGCAACTTTCTGGTTCCAACTACTATGAAATAGAGTTGGACACGACTTCCAACTTCGATTCACCGTTGAAACAGACCTTGAATGCCTCCAGCTATAATTCCTCTTACAGCTATTACTACACTTCTGTCAGCAACCTGCTTTACGGCACGAAGTACTATTGGCGGGCGAGGTGCGCACATTCAGCGGACACTTCCTGTTGGTCGGCCGTGTGGAATTTCACGACTCGTGCCGTGCCGCAACTTTACAATCCGAGCAACAATTCCACCAATATGGCTGTGACACAACGTCTTTGCGTAACGCAGCTTTCTGGTTCCAACTACTATGAAATAGAGTTAGACACGACTTATAACTTCGATTCGCCGTTGAAACAGACCCTGAATGCCTCCAGCTATAATTCCTCTTACAGCTATTACTATACATCTGTCAGCAACCTGCGTTACGGCACGAAATACTATTGGCGGGCGCGATGCGCACATTCGGCGGACACGACGGGCTGGTCAGCCGTGTGGAACTTCACGACTCGTGCCGTGCCGCAGCTTTACAGTCCGAGCAACAATTCCACCAACATGGCTGTGACACAACGTCTTTGCGTAACGCAGCTTTCTGGTTCCAACTACTATGAAATAGAGTTGGACACGACTTCCAACTTCGATTCGCCGTTGAAACAGACCTTGAATGCCTCCAGCTATAATTCCTCTTACAGCTATTACTACACTTCGGTCAGCAACCTGCTTTACGGCACGAAATACTATTGGCGGGCGCGGTGCGCACACGCGGCGGACACGACGGGCTGGTCTGCCGTGTGGAACTTCACGACGCAGTTCACGCTGACCACTGCCCCCACATTAATCTCGCCGGTTGATGGCGCTACCAACGTTGATGCGCAGAACGTTACGCTGACTTGGGACGCTCTTGCCAATGCGACCAGCTACCAATATCAGGTCAGTACAACGAGCGATTTCTCAAATTTGGCTGCCAGTGGCACGACAGCCAATCCATACGTGTTTATGGTTCTGCCGGGCAACGCTACCTACTATTGGCGAGTTCGGGGTAGCGACGGCTTGGGCTTCTCGCCTTGGTCTGTCATCTGGCACTTCTCCGCAATCATCAACTGTGATGATCCCGTTTATACATATCAATACGCAACCGATTGTCATTCATATACTTGGCAGGGAGAAACCTATACGGAAACGGGCGTTTACTACGACACTTTGTCCACCCTTTTGGGCTGCGACAGCATTGTCGTACTCAATCTTACGATAACGGGACCGAGCTATGGCACGGATGTTCAGACTGCGTGCAATTCCTATACTTGGATAGATGGAAATACCTACACAACCAACAACAACACAGCTACTTATACGCTTGAAGGTGGTGCGTCCAACGGTTGCGACAGCATCGTCGTACTTAATCTTACAATAACGGGACCGAGCTATGGCACGGATGTTCAAACTGCCTGCTATTTCTATACTTGGATAGATGGGAATACCTATACAACCAATAACAACACAGCTACTTACACGCTTGAAGGTGGTGCTTCTAACGGTTGCGACAGTATTGTGACGTTGGATTTGACGATTGTGAACGCAGTTTATGGCACGGATGTTCAGACTGCGTGCAATTCCTATACTTGGATAGATGGAAATACCTACACAACCAACAACAACACAGCCACTTATACGCTTGAAGGTGGTGCGTCCAACGGTTGCGACAGCATCGTGACGCTGGATTTGACGGTGAATCATCCTGTGGAGAATGAGGCCGATGTGACGGCATGTGACGAATATGAGTGGAATGGCGAGACGCTGACGGCTTCTGGGGACTATACCGCTACTTTCACCGCAGCGAATGGGTGTGACAGCACGGTGACGCTGCATCTCACCATTTTTACCGCGGATTACGCTGATTTCGCGGAAACGGCTTGCGGAAGTTACACTTGGAATGATGAGGTTTACACCGAATCGGGCGACTACGTGCAGACGTTCACCAACGCGCATGGCTGTGACAGCACTGTGACGCTGCACCTGACCATTCATCCGGCGGTGACTGAGCTTGTCGAAGTCACCCTCTGCGAGAGCGACCTGCCGTACCACTACATAAACGGCGACATCGACACCACCTTCGAGGTGGGCACACCCCAACTCTCAACTTTTAACTTTCAACTTTTAACTCAGCACGGTTGCGACAGCACCGTGACGCTGACCCTCACCATCGAGTCCTGCGACACTAACGGAATCAATGAGAACGGCATAGTGAACCTCACCCTTTACCCCAACCCCACCACGGGAATGGTCAATGTACAATTTACAATGAACAATGAACAATCAGGGGCTGGTGAGATTCAGGTGTTGGATGTGTACGGTAGGGTGTTGGATGCTGTGGATATTTCGGACGCACGCAGTGCGTCCGTACAGACCGTACAAATCGACCTGTCGCATTATGCCACCGGCATTTATCTTGTGAGATGGGTGAATGGCGGCAAGGTGATGGCGGTGCGGAAGGTGGTGAAAGAATGATCGCCTGATGCAAAACCGCATGAGACGCACAACCCTATGGGTAGGGATGTCATAATATGGCATCCCTACATTTTTTTGCCCCTCATCGACCTCAGCCCGTACCCAGCCGGCACCTACCTCGTGCGCATCAACTTCAACCGCGGCGTGAGCGTTACCCGCAAGGTGGTGAAAACGGAGTAGGAAGCAGGGGATTCCGTCACTCGCTGCCGCGTTTTGTGGAAAGAGTCGGTATAGAAAGATTTGCATGTTTTTGCAGTTCAAAATATAAAAAATCTCATAATTTTGTATTTTGAATTATAAAAATTGTATCTTTGCAGCGCCATTTTTTCAAAAAATATCGTATGGAAAACATAGAGCTGCAACCCCTTTTTGACAATTACCATCGCAGAATTGCAAAAATCAGTCTGAAATTCAAGCGTTATCTATACAACCAAATCAACTGGGAGGCCCGGATGATTGGTATCAAAGGTGCGCGTGGTGTTGGGAAAACGACCATGCTGCTTCAGCACATCCTTGAAAATTATCCCGACATCGACCGTACGCTTTATGTCTCGCTTGATGACCTGTGGTTCACCACGCACTCTCTGATGGATCTCATCGATTGGGCCAACCAACACGGGATCAGCCGGCTCTATCTGGACGAGGTTCACCGCTACAGACTTTGGTCGGAGACCTTGAAAAACATATACGACAACTATCCGGACATAAGCATCGTTTATACGAGCAGTTCCCTGCTTGCAATGGATAACGCAAAAGTGGATTTGTCGAGACGGCAGACTCCGTACACATTGCAGGGGCTCTCATTTCGGGAATTTCTTGATTTTGAAAATGTTGTTTCCATTCCTCCCATCCCGATTGAATCCCTGCTCCAAGGGCATGTTGGCGTTGCCATGGAAATTGTCAAGAAAACCAAGATTACTCCTTTATTCGAAAACTACTTAAAATACGGTTATTACCCGTTTTTCCGCGAGGCCGGCGAGGATTTTCCCTCCCATCTACGTGAAATCGTATCTGTGGTCATTGAAAACGACCTTCCTTCGGTGGAGAGCATCTCTTTCGACACGGTGCAGAAGGTGAAAAAACTGCTGATGATTGTCAGCGAGAGTGTGCCTTTTGAACCCAATATGTCGGAATTGTGGAAACAGTTGTCCACCAACAATGAACTCGGTCTCCGTATGCTTTACGCCTTGGACAAGGCGCAGATTCTCTCCCTGCTCACAGCCAAGACCAAAAGTTACAAATACCTCTTCAAGCCCGATAAGATTTTCCTCAACAACCCCAATCTGATGTATGCTCTTTGTCCTGTTGTGAACACGGGCAACATGCGCGAGACCTTCTTCCACAACCAGATGTCCGTCGTTAACAATGTTGCCCTTCCATCAAAAGGAGATTTTCTCATCAATGACCGATTTCTGTTTGAAGTCGGCGGCAAGAACAAGTCATTTGACCAGATCAAGGATGTGGAGGGCAGTTATCTGGCCGTTGACGAAACAGAAGTGGGATTTGCCAACCGGATCCCGCTGTGGCTGTTCGGCCTGACATATTAGTGCGCGTTATGCCGGCATCGTTTTCCCTCCCTGAGTATTCACATTTCTGCCGTGAGGGGATAAAAATCCGTCAACTAGCTGTATTTTGCCGCCGATTTGGTGAAGGCAAGTGATTGGATTTTAACAGGTTCTCATCTATAAAAGTCAGAAAAAAACAATCATACGGACATACTTTGGGCGGATTTATCGCTTTATATTTTACAAATACTTATAAATCAGCGCATTACCCACCCCCTAAAATTACTGACAAAATGCTTTCTTGACAAAATTATTCGTAATTTTGCAGCATGAAAGAACACAGAAAGACATTCATAATTGAAAAGAAATATGTTGTCTTGGATATTGTCACCGCGGTGCTGCCAGTCGTCATACTGTTGTGCGTGATCTATATGGATACGGATATGAACATAACTGGTCTCATCGCTCTTCTCATTACTTTTGCCATCATGCTGTGTTACCATTTTTATACGCTAATCAAATGTTACCGTTATGATAAGCATACACAAGTGACGATCTCCGACAATAATGTTTGCTATACCCATCAATCCACTACTATTGAATTCGACATCGCTGACATATCAGAATACTGGCGTTGTACTTCATCGATCATTGGTCATGCATATGTTGTGCTCAAATTGAGGAATCAGGAATATATATGCATCACGGATCTCATTAACCTGAAGGACATTTATCGCTCCTGCAAATCCCGAAAGATAGCAATCCAGCATGGATCAGATCTTTTTCTGCTTGGCCTTACGGATCAGTAGATTCTGGCTCGTATGCCTTATTGCAAACAAATAATTGAAAAAAACTGCTGCGCAGGGCCTCTTAATTGTTTACCGTCAACCTTTCGTCCGCAAGCGGACGACGGCCGAGATTGCATATCTCTCCGCTGCCGCGGGCGTCCTGGCAAACAAAAAGGCCGCTGCTGCGCAGGGCCTCTTAATTGTTTACCGTCAACCTTTCGTCCGCAAGCGGACGACGGTTTCCTGTAAACAATTAAGGCAACGCTTTCACGTTGCCTTTTTGTTTGCGGAGAGGGCGAGATTCGAACTCGCGGTAGGGTTACCCCTACGTCAGTTTAGCAAACTGGTGGTTTCAGCCACTCACCCACCTCTCCGTTGCTGATTGCGGCTGCAAAAATACAACTTTTTTCACATTCCACAACTCCCCCACCCCATTTTTTTCTTTTAATTTTAATGAATTGAAAATCAATGATATAAATATGATCTCATGCCACTTTTGCCATCTTTTGCGCCGCTGGCACCCTCATTCGACAACCAACTTTAGGATAAAAACACACCCACCTCCCTCACGCCAAACCTAATTCCTATCCCCCAGCACGCGTCGGTAGGCATCGACAAAAGCGTTGTAGAAAAGGTCGCCCACAAGGTTATAGCCCTTGGCGGTGAAATGTACGCGGTCGGACTGAGCATAGCCGGCGGAGCGCCACCGCTGCACCGACCCGAGTCCGCCCATGATGTCAAACTGGTCCCACACCGCCCCACCGACCTCGTCGGCTAAACGGTAGAAGGTCTCCCGGACCAACAGCCCGTTGCGGTTGGCGTGCGCGTGCCGCCCCGACCCGCGATAACTGTCGTTGTTGGTCAGAAAGATGAAGGCACAGTCGGGATTGACCTCCCGAATGCGCTGGATGATAGCCAGATAGTTGCGCCGGAAAACCACCGTGTCGAAGTTGGTGCCCGCCGCGTCGTTGATGCCGATGCCGAAGATGACCAGGTCAGGGGCGATCAGCTCCATGTCCTGCACGAAGTTGACACAGCGCAGGTAGGAGTCCGTGCTGGCGCCGTTCACGCCGATGGAGTGGAAGGTGATGCCCGGACGGTCGTTCTCCAACAGGATGCCCGTGACGGTGAAGTCGGCGCTGTCGTGGCAGTTGAGTTTTACGGCGAATGAGTCTGTAGGCGTCGGCAGGTCAAACCGATAGCGCGTCATCACCGAAGAGTACTCCTGCGGGAAGATCTCCTGCCCACGCACCACCAACGACGGCAGCACTTCCACCGTATCGCACGGATAGCCGAGCAGCGTGACGCGGGTGGTGGCGTAGTTGATACCGGAATCGACCAGCCGAATGGAAAAGACCGCTGTGCTGTCGCAAGAATAGACCGCGATGCCACATCCCCCCAACGTCTTGACATGGTTCTGATAGACGTTCCGCACTAAGTTGAACTCCACCGTGCGCTTCACACGGTAGTCGCCGGGATTGTTGCACTTGTTGGCGGCAGAATACGGGAAGATGATGCCGCGGCTGGACACCAGGTCGGGACAGTTGTTCAGGATGTCGCGCCGGATGCGGTTCGACATGGTTCCTGCCTGCACGTGCGAGCCGCCCAGATGCAGGATGCTCACATGCCCCTTTTTCTCCCGCAAAACCTTATCCAACTTATTGTAAAACAGTTTTATCTGACTGCTGTCGCGGGCGATGTAGAGGGTGTCGATCTCGAAGTTCCCGAAAGGAAGACTGTCGATGGCCACGGGCTGCAACCGCTGTGCCCTGCCCGCGGGCAACAGGAGTATTAAGAGCACGACAAGAGGAAGCAGGCGTAATCTCATGGCTCGGGGGCGGTTGTGGCTTCCGTCGGCAGGACAACCTGCTCGCCCTTGCCGATGCGGTAGTGTTGATACGAAAATTCGAAGGCCTCCTGCAGGTACTGGGCGATCTTGTTAGCGCCCGCGGAAGAGAAATGGACGTAGTCGGTGCCTGCGAGGCCGTGGCTCACCCATGCCAGCATGGAGTTGTGACCGCCCATCACCTCGTACATGTTCCAGAAGGCGGCGCCGTTGTCGAGCGCGGCGGTCTTGAGGGCCTCCACCACGTCGTCCATCAACGGGTAACTCTGACGGGTACCGTTCACGGTCGTGGACATGTCGGAGGGCCCGATGAAGAGGATGGGCGTGTTGGGGCACACCTGTTTGAGGTAGCGGATCTGCCGCCCGATGTTGTTGGCGTAGGCCTCGACGCCTCCCTTGCCTCTGAGGGCGGGCATGGCGTTGCCGCCATATTGGAGGATGATCATGCCCACGTCGGTCTGGCGGTAACTCTGGCGGAGCAGTTCCGACGAAATCTGGGTGAACATGGTGCCCGAGCAGCCCCGCATGGGAATGTTATCGACGGCGATGCCAGCGCCGCAGTCGGCTAAGATCGCGAACAGGTCGGCGATGCCGGAGAAGTTGAGCTTGAACGTCTTGGCGGCGGCGGGCAGGTGCCACTCCAAGATACGGAAGCCGCCGACGGAGTCGCACTCCTGTATCTCGGTGAAGTCGTCGCTGGTGAGGGTGGCGGAGAAGTTGCCCTTCCGGTCGTTGAGCAGCAAGCGCACACGCGTGGCGTAGGAGCGGGTCACGGAGCAGGAGCCACTGCCGGCGACACGGTAACTCTTGGCCATGATGCCGTACTGTCCGGACTTGTCGTGGTTGGCCACGCCATAGGGAGAATAGAGGGAATAATTTTCCGATGCCCATTGACTTACCGTGGGCGACGGACACGACTGCACCACGGGAAGCATCCCGGGGCCGCCGCCGCCGAAAAGACCTTGGAAGTATCGGCGCAACGTGCTGCTGATGCGGTCGAGTTCAATCTGGGAGTCGCCGTAGTGAACGACGCGTATCGTGCGGCCGTCGTGGCGGGCGGCAGCAGCGGCCTCGTAGAACGCATCAAAGTACGAGAAGTCATCATTGGGGAAATAGATTCTCGAAATGTTTTCGGTCATCACCTGCTCGTAAAGCCGCTTGAGCTCCTCCTGCCGGGCGACGGAGTCGGCAGCCAACGAGTCGATGCGGGCCTGCTGCCGCGCCAATTCGTCGGCCATGGTGGCGGCCTCCTGAAGTTCCTTCTCCTTCGCGTCCTCCGCGTTCCCGCGCATCACTGACTGTAAGGTGGGAAAACGCAACGTCCATCCCCCAATCTTCACCCCGTCGGCGGGGAAAAAGAGACACACCAACGCCAGCAAGGCGATGACGGAAAAGATGAATATCAAACTTTTATGTATTCTCATAGATGAAATCCGCCCTTGCTCAGTTCCACTCTTCCGGGTTCACCTCGTCGATCTCCTCACGCAGATTCTCGATAATGAACTCCTGGCGTTCCTTGCTGTTGTTGCCCATGTAGTACTCCAGCAGTTCGGATATGCGGGTGCTGGGATCCAGCACCACCGGCTCCAAACGCATGGTGGCGGCACCGATGAAATAGACGAATTCGTTGGAGGAGATCTCACCCAGACCTTTGAATCGGGTGATTTCGGGATGCGCCCCCAATTTCTTGATGGCGTCCAACTTCTCCTGCTCCGAATAGCAGTACAGCGTCTTCTGCTTGTTGCGCACCCGGAAGAGCGGGGTCTGCAAGATATAGACATGACCGCTGCGCACCACGTCGGGGAAGAAGTTAAGGAAGTAGGTCAGCAGCAACAGACGGATGTGCATGCCATCGACATCGGCATCGGTGGCGATGACGATGTTGTTGTATCTCAGTCCTTCCAGACCGTTCTCAAGGTTCAGGGCGGCGTTGAGCAGACTCAGCTCCTCGTTCTTATAGACATCGGCCTTCTTCATCGTGTTGAGGGTCTTGCCTCGCATGCTGAAGACGGCCTGGGTGCGGCTGTCGCGTGAGGAGGTGATAGAGCCGGATGCCGACAGTCCCTCGGTGATGAAGATGGTGGATTCGGAGTTGTGGTCGGTGTTGTAGTGGTATTTGCAGTCGCGCAACTTGCTGTTGTTGAGACTCACCTTCTTCTGTATCTCCTTGTTGCCCTTCTTGATGTTGGCGATGGCCTTGCGCTCGGTCTCCGACTCCTGGATCTTCTTCCGGATGATGTCGCCGACCTCGGTGTGCATGTGCAGGTAGTTGTCGAGCAGGCGCGCCACCACGTCGTTGACATAGTTGCGGATGGTCTGCCCGTCGGGCTGCATGAGCGTGGAGCCGAGGCGGATCTTCGTCTGCGACTCGAACACAGGCTCCTGCACCTTGATGGAGATGGCGGCGACGACGGCGTTGCGGATGTCGGCGGGGTCGTACTCCTTGCCGAAGTAGGTGCGGAAGGTCTTGACGAGCGCCTCGCGGAAGGCATTCTGGTGGGTGCCGCCCTGCGTGGTGTTCTGACTGTTGACGAAAGAGAAGTACTCCTCGCCGTAGTGGCGGGTGGTGTGGGTGAGCACGAACTCGAACCTCTCATCCTGCAGGTGGATCGGTTCGTACAACATCTCCTCCGTGTTGACGTTGTTGCAGAGCAGGTCGTAAAGACCGTTTTTGGAAAGGAACTTGTTGCCGTTGAAGACGATGGCTAAGCCGCGGTTGAGGTAGGCGTAGTTCCACATCATCTTCTCGATGTACTGCATGTACCAGCGGTAGTTGACAAAGATGCTGTCGTCGATGACGAAGGAGGTATAGGTGCCGGCGCGCTGGTCGGAGAGTTCAATGGGCGACTCGCTGGTGAGTTTGCCGCAGGAGAACTCGGCGGACTTGGTCTGCCCATCGCGGAAACTCTGGACCTTGAAGTAGGTGGAGAGAGCGTTGACGGCCTTGACGCCGACGCCGTTCTGTCCGATGGAGTTGGTGAAGGCCTCGCTGTTGAACTTGCCGCCGGTGTTGATCTTGGAGACGCAGTCGATCATCTTGTTCAGCGGGATGCCGCGCCCGTAGTCGCGCACGGTCACGCGGTTGTCCTGCACAGTGACCTCGATGGTCTTGCCGTGCCCCTGCATGAACTCGTCGATGGAGTTGTCGATGACCTCCTTGAGGAGGACGTATATGCCGTCGTCATGCGAACTGCCGTCACCCAACTTGCCGATGTACATGCCGGGGCGCAACCGGATGTGCTCGTACCATTCCAAGGTGATGATGTTCGAATCGTTGTAATTTCCGCTCATGATAGGTTTCTGGTTTGAGTCTGCAAAGGTACTATTTTTAAAGGGAAAAAAGGGTGTGGACGCCCCATTTTTTTCACTATATTCCTGTTAAGAAAAAATTATTCGTTTTCACCTGTCGTGAGAAATGAAAATTTCACTATTTTTGCATCCTCATTTCCGCACTCTCATCACTTTGTTTGCTGCCAGCACTTATGCCCGTAGAATACGGATAATCGGCGGATGGTAGGTTCTTATAATTTCGTACAATCAAAGCGTTAGCTTTATCTCATTACTGTAAATCTGGAAAATTTGCAAAATAGGATGCGAGATAGAGGTTAATGCTTATGCGTTCAGCGTAAGCTTAATTTTATAGTTGCATCCTTGGCATTCCAGAGCCTACAGAATAACGTAAAGTTAGGTTTACGCTTTTTTTGTGGTTTATCTGCAAATTACATTATAGTTATTGGTACATTTAAATATTCAAGTATGAACAACAACAAATTTTTGAAAATCTTCTCCATCATCGCTTTTGTGGCGTTCGCTTCCGTTAGTTGCTGGTCAACAACAGAATCCTTATCTTTAACTTTGGAATCAGCACAAATCCCCAAATGGGTATTTTGGATTGCAGTTGTCGGGTTATATGTACTAACAGCAATCTGCACGAAACTAGTTCTTGACTCTTTTAATCAAAATGTTTACATAGAACGCCGAAAAGTAAAATTTGTAGTAGGCTTGTTAGGCATTTTGTTACTATGGATTTCCTTCAGTATGCCCACAAATGCCCATACCTATTTCTACAAACAAATGGCTAAAAACACGGCTGTTAAAGAGCTGAAACATGTTGATGGCGAACTTCAAAAGTTGTCCAGCGAAACAGCCTTCCTCGATACATATAATGCCGAATGGAATAAATTTGTAGCAGACGTAGAGGCAGCTCTTCAAGCGATTAAATCTGAAATAAGAGATTATCAAAACACAGGCACTGGCGACAAGACAGAAGCACGAGTCGCAGATGTAGAAGATCTTCTCGGTATAAAAACAGGTACAATAGCAAGGATTAAGGCACGCGACCGGTCACAAAAGGAAATAAACAAAGCCTGCGAGCACTACGACCATGCTGTCAGAGAGCAACTTTCCGTAAAAAGGCAGCAACATGAAGCCATGGTCGCTCAAAAATTGGAAGATTTTCATGAGAGCACGAAGAATGTCGCACCTCTCCGTCGCAATATCAAAATAACGATAGACCAATTAAACGACAATCAATTTGATAAAGAAGCTGTTTTAAAAAATGCTCGTATAATTTTAGGCAATGCATACGCCGAATTGGAGGCACAATATAATGGGAAATACACCTATGATGAATCCGTTTATCGTTCCGACCGCCTAGTAAAAGTAACAAAAGTTTGGGGCGATTATTTCAGTGGAAAATTCAAAAAAACCGACTACACCCTCTGGTATTGGATACTGCTCTCCATCATCGTTGATATTGCTGCCTTTGCTTTCTTTGATATCGCATTTAAAAAAGAAGACTAATAGAAGAAAATACTTATTTACAATTTAAATAGATATATTTATGGCACAAGTTACTATTGGGGATGATCAAATCCCCGTCATTCCTACAGAAAATATTCCCACAACGGAATCCATTCAGGAACCCACATCTATCCCCATTCCAGAGGAGGCAACCACAATCCCCCTCATAAAGGAAACTTCTGAAGAAAAATTGCTAAACCCGAGTGACAAAATTGTTGGGCTAACAGCGGAAGAGTTGAATGACCCCAACAAAATCAGTGTGACAATAGCTGACAAAGACGCACCCATTGTCGTTTTATTCGGCCCCCCTGCTTGTGGAAAGACTATGACTTTGGTGCGTATGACCCGTTTCCTGCGCGAGAATGGTTACACTATCACCCCCATCCGCACTTTCCGCCCAACATATGATGCAAACTACACTGAAATTTGCGACAATTTTGATATCATGATGAATCAAGATGATGCAGCAAAATCAACGAGTAAAATCAGTTTTATGCTGGTAAAAGTCAGTAAAAACGGAAGAACGATTTGCCAAATTTTAGAAGCTCCTGGTGAATATTACTTCAATCCCAAAGCACCCAAAAGTCCGTTCCCAAAATATTTCAATGCAATCAAATCAAGTAAAAATCGCAAAATTTGGACTATCATGGTTGAACCCGACTGGGAAAATGAATCAGATCGGTTAAACTATGTAGATAGAATAAAAAAATTGAGAACACAAATGTCCACAAAGGACAGGACCATTATTGTATATAATAAAATAGACAAAACTGATTTCCTTATCGACAATAGCGGGAATGCCCATGTCGGATTGGCTCGCAAAAATATCCGAGATTTGTATCCCAATATCTTTGAACCCTTCAAAAACACAAGTCCAATTGCGAACTGGTTCACACCATACAGATTTGATTTTACGATATTTCAAACAGGTGACTACTCACAAGCAGCAGATGGGACTTCTCTCTTTGAGCAAGGGCCTGACGTATTCCCCCGTCGTTTATGGAAAATAATATTAAACAAAGTTAGAGGTTAAACTATGGATATAGAAATAATGATACATGGTGTCCCCGACGGACAAGATTATTGGGGGATACAAGAGGAACATGATAATATGGGATTGTTTTACGACAATTCCAATGAATCTATTAAATTTGTAGTTGAGACAAAAAAACAGGGCGATCATGCCTATACTTATTATTCCTATTTGCGTTACAAAGGCATAATAGGGGCTGGAGGGCGTCCAGGATCCTATTTTGGTTTAACGCTACGTATGGATAAGTATTATCAAGATGCTACATACATATATAGTATTTTAGAATTAGTTTTTAATAAATACATTGTTGGTGTATTATTAATAGCGTCTGGTGATACATACAAATATTCTGTTCGGAATTTCGCCCACAAGTCAGATGAAATTGGACAAGTTCAGACTGCTTTAATCCAACTTTTCCAAATGACTTGTGTACCATCAAAAATACTAGACATTGATGGGAGTTTTATCCATCCTATTACAGCTACTCCAACAGGTAATATTTTCGATTTTAACGATACCGCCATATTGGCCGCTATAAAAAAGTACTCCAAAGTAGTCTTATCTCCTGATTACGAGATGAATATCGAAAAAGAGTACAAAAAGAAAATTCAGGATTCAGAGGGGAAAAGTGGAACTCTCATCACTCAAAAGGACAGAAAAATCTCAGAACAAGAAAGCGTTATTAATTCTCTTAATGCTACTATCACAAGCCAAAAAAGTACAATTGCAACTTTGGAACAAGAGGCAAAAAGAAAAGACTCTGATATCCAAAATCAGAAAAAAAACGGGGATTTAGTGCAAGCAGTTGCGAGAATTAAAGAGCCAATAACCTCATTGGCAAATTACTTTCGCACACAGGAGCCACCAGCACCCAAATACGGCTTCAAAAATTTCATTTTAGGTGTAGCCTGCTGTATTCTAACAATAATAGCAATTGTTCTCTGCATTATAATATTATTAAGAATACCCGAGAAAACAACTAACAATAGTCAGCCAAAAGACCCAACAGAAATGACTGTTCTCTCGACTTCAAATACAGACAATGACTATCAACCAGATACCGAGGACGATGGTGATTTAACCCAGGGAGCAGGCGATAGCGAACCGACTCCTGCATATGCGACACTAAGAATTGATGTGGCAGGTTACAGTAGGGGGAAACTCAAAACCAATAAAATCTATACTCTTACCCTAAAAAATGGTAAACAAAATTATTCTGGTGCCGGAACGTGGCAAGTAACAAATGCTACCATTACTGGGAAGCCCACTGATGCTTCTATTAAAATCCAGCCAAATGGGAAGGGAACTGTGAAACTTTCGTTTCAACCTACAGATGTAAATTACTCCTGCGAATCCCGTACTTTCGAAGTTGAGTCAAATGCTGCACCAGCCGTTAATATTGTTATATCTCCTAATGATACAGAAGTAGAAATTGATAAAGAATATACTTTTTCCGTACCAGGTTATAATAATGGTGAGGGCACTTGGGGAGTTGATGGTTTCGCTAAGCCAACAGACAATACATCTAAAAAAATAACAGTGAAAGCGATAGATAACGGCAACGCTACAGCGACAATTTCATACACCCCTAATGGCGGCAAAAAAGTAAAAGAGCAATACAAGTACAAAAAATAATCATTATATGAATCCAATCAATCTATCAAAGTGCCTACTCTGTTTCGTTTGTGTTGTGATGGTTAGTGCGTGTGGTGGACGGAAAATCAAGCCCGACCCATATTTTGCCGAATCCGACTACGACCATGTGATCGAAGTCCCCTTCAAAAAACAGGACGGAGTCCGCATCATTCAGGTTAAGATTAATGACTGTGCCGAATTCCCTATGATTTTCGACACGGGTTGTTCGGGCATATCCATTTCCATTCTTGAACTTGCCACTCTGGTTAAACATGGTTATATCTCGGAAGACGATGTCATCGGGATAACACAAGCACAAATCGCGAATGGCGATGTTGTTGAAGAGGCAGTTGTCAATTTGAAAAAGCTGCAAATTGGAGACTACGAATGTCACAATATCCAAGCAATTATCTCCGAGAATGAAGAAGCTCCACTCCTGCTAGGCAATGGTGCTTTAAAAGATGTCGATTCTTTTAGCGTGGATGACGAAGAACATGTCATAAGGTTTTATCTCAAATAATTACTATGAGGAGTGTGCGAAGTTCACCTCCTCTTTTTCTTTAAAATGAAAGCAACTGTTTATATTTTTGGTAATTTTACTTCAGGATACTCCCAATATCCTGAAGACAACTATACACGATACCTTTTTAGTTCTATCTCCAAATCGCGCAAGAGTGCCACAGAACTAGTGTATCATAGAAACGGGGAACTCACATACTATATATATACACGTGAGATTGCCAACTCTACAAACTCTTTTATCGGGCTGTGCTATGTGTTCAATGGAATTCTCATCACCGACTTTTCATATCTGTTTGAAATTTTTGAAGACACAATTACAAATATCGTAGTCACTGGGGAAATACTCGAATTCAAAGATGACGGCAGCCTTTCAACCAAAGTCAGCCAATTATATACCAATCCAGCGGAACTACAACGAATTTCTGACTACTTAAACAGTAAACTTTCTTCATTGGGAAGATTCGCGGAAAAACTCCCGCCGACCAATTTTTCTATCTCCAACTCAGAATGGAAAACCTTTAGCTTTGAACAAACCGAGGCCATTCCAACAGCCATCAAAGCCTACTCTAACATACGAGTCCTCAAAGGCAAAAACTATGAGACTGATTCACTGAAAGGATACGCATTTAAGCTTAAAACTCTATCTGCTGAGAGAACCTCTCTCTCTAACGAGATTGTCAAATTGAAAGAAGAAAATGCCAACCTCAATCGCCAGAAGAAACAAATTAAGTGGGTTCTATTTCTATTATTACTCATTCTCATCGGAGGCATCATATTCTATTTCTATGCGAAAGATAAAACACAAATCATTGAAGGGAACACTGTGACCATAAGTTCTCTTGAAAACGATATCCAGAAAAAAAATCAACATATAAAATCACTTAAAAATGACTCCACAAACCTGACAAACAAACTTGATGATGTAAAATCACGATTGTCAAAAGTACACAACGAGCTTCAAAAAAACACTGCCACGTATTTGTATTTCGATTCATGGACGTCAACGAACTATGGACAACCAAATTCCACCTCCAAAATAATCTATTCTTTCTATGCACATTCCGGTGACAAACTTAACATTCCTTATTTTGTGTCATCTGAAAGCAATTGCGATTTTTTGACAATTGATTTAAAAAGAAATGGTTACTCTTCTGAACGGTTAGTTTACACATCTGGCGTACAATCCAGCACCTATAGTTATACCTTTTCTACGAATGATTCATACCAATTGATTGTATCATATTATAAGGATGGCAGTGTTAATCGCAATCACGATAATGGTGGAGTACATCGGTTATCTATCTATCAACCTATCATGGAAAATCTTCGCAAAATGTCCGAATATAACGAATGATAAATCACATGAAAAAACACACACCACTAATATTGTTGTTCTGGGTAATATTATTTGTAGCTTGTAATAGTAAACCTTCACCTCCTCCTATTACTAACGAAGAATACTACTTTGAACAAGATGATGTCCATAGCGAATCTAGTACCGACAACACTATTAGCAAAGATTCCGCATCACAACACGAAAATATCCCTCAACAAGTATATGATATATGGTCTTATACTCCACAAAACGTGGATCTCCCTGCTCAAATCACAATGGAAAGCATTATATGTGACCAATTCTCACAAATGAAGCAATGCTATGATTATAACTACATCGGCGGCCCTAAACTTATTGGTGAAATGTCAGCGGACAAAGCAGGCTATAACTACTCCTACTACGCCTACCCGATCACACTGGATATATTATCCCTCTCGCAACTGCATTTGAAATTCATCTCTTCCAGCAATAATATTATCTGTCAAATACTTGATGGGAAGATTGAAATTAAATCTTCAAAAATTGTTAGTTCAAATACTGGAATGAGCATAGAAATCGAGGTGACCAATTTGTCAGCAACCTATCAAGAAGTAGCATTCGAACAAGGACAAATGGTCGAGACAATTGAGAACCACGCACAAAACGCAGTAATCACCTCAAATGCGACAGCTCAAATAGCACCTAACAAGGATTGGCATTTTCGTTTACCTATCTTTTGTGCAGCACATCATCGCATTTCACCATCGGGGCATCCTGCACGGTTAACACCCTACGTGATGAATGCGCCAACAACGACATTCCAATCACAGCAAACAGTTTGGAAACTGTTGGAATCTGATGACGACCCTAATAGTTATGTAACTTTCTATGTCTGGGGGAAAGGAGCCATAACAAGTTCAGGAAGAGCCAGTGTTACTGGTCATGCGTTTGTTCGCATTCCAGAAGCGGGAGTTTTTGGCTTCAGTTCAGCTCATGGGGGATTGTTAGACGATGACGGAAATATATATGACCATACATCAGATATCCGATACGCAACCGATAGTTGCCGCATTAAAGTATCCGATGTGTCTAAAAAAGCCATAATCAAAAAGCTAAAACAACTTCAGGCTAATGTTCCCAAATATCGGATAGGTCATTACGATTGTACTTCATTTGTGATGGATATCGCTGATGCTGGAGGAATCCATTATGGCAACCGTGCCACAATTCAAACTCCAGTTGGTTTTATGCAAGAATTGAAAAAACACAACTACTCGAATTAACTATTCACCATTAGGCTCATTACACCATCCTTTCGTACTTTTGTAATACATAATTAATCCGCTCTTGTAACGATCATAGTCGGAATCGCGATTTTTTTTCGCGATTCCGACGGTAATCTCTTTTGGATGCAAAAATTTTAGTACTTTTGCAAAAAAAATACAACAGCTTATGGCATCCATCATTGGCAGGAAAGGGGAGCAAAAGGAACTCCGACGCCTATATGAATCCGACGAGGCGGAGATGGTAGTGGTTTATGGCCGCCGCCGTGTGGGCAAGACCTACTTGGTAAACCAAACTTTTGCAGAACACGGTTTCTGCTTCAAAGTGACGGGGCTATACAAAAAGCGTATGTCGGTCCAGTTGGAGAATTTCACCTTGGCACTCAGAGAATATGCAGGCAATGAGTCTCTTCCAGTGTTAAAAAACTGGATGGAGGCCTTCGGGCAACTGAAAGAGTTCCTGAAGGCAACTCGTACAGGATGTAAGCGTGTGCTGTTTTTTGACGAACTGCCTTGGATGGACACTCGCGGCAGTATGTTTTTAAGTGCTTTCGAATGGTTTTGGAATGGATGGGGCAGCGCACAACCAGACCTGATGCTCATCGTATGCGGCAGCGCCACCAACTGGATTATCAACAAGTTGTTCAAACAGAAAGGCGGTCTTTACAATAGAGCTGGCAGCAAGATGTTTCTTCGTCCTTTCACCCTTGCCGAGACAGAACAGTATCTCTGCAAACAAGGCATTGAGATGGAGCGATATGACATTGCCCAAGCCTACATGATCATGGGAGGAATACCTTACTACCTCAAACAGCTGGAACCCGGACGCACATTAGCTGATAATATTGACAACTGTTTTTTCAAGAAAAACGGGAAACTCTGGGACGAATTCGACAATTTGTATGAGACACTTTTCGACCAGTCTGAATACTACTTGCGCATTGTGGAGGCTCTAGCTGGGAAGCGAATCGGTTTGACCCGCGATGAAATACTGACACTAACAAAGTTGCCCGACAATGGACTCACCTCCAATGCGCTAAAAGACTTGGTAAAATGCGGATTCCTACGCGTTTACCAGTACTATGGGAGAAAAAACAAAACGCAAACCTACCAATTATCCGACTTCTACACCCTGTTTTATCTGCAATTCATCAGAGAAAACTATGGACAGGATGAGCATTTTTGGACACACATGCTCGACAATCCCAAGAAGAATAACTGGCTTGGCTACAGTTTCGAGCAACTGATAAAAGACCATATCGAACAGGTGAAACGCGCATTAGGCATCGGCTCTGTGCTGACCCGCCAGTCCACATGGTTCGTAGAGAAACGAGATTTGGACACCGATAATGCTACTGGTGCCCAAATAGACCTTCTTATTGACCGAAGAGATAAGGCCATCAATATATGTGAGGCGAAATTCTATAGCGGAGAATTTACCATAGATAAAGACTATTCGCTCAATTTGCGCAACAAGATTGCTGCCTTCAAATCAGTGACAAAGACACGCAAGGCCATTGTGCCCACCATGATAACTACCTTCGGGGTAAAGCACAACTCGTATAGTGGCAATATTCAGCAGGAGGTTACACTAGATGATCTATTTGAACGATAATTCAGAAAAACACGTTCCATCCGCCCTCGTTTTCACAATAAAATCGTAAATTTGCAGACTTTTTTCTGTATTTGTATTAAATTAAAATTTATACTGATAATCAACATTTTATGAAAAAAACAACCACCATCGCCGCTCTCTGCCTCTGCATTTTCCTTGTGGGATGCTCCTCTTCGCAAGCCAACAAGCCGACCAACGACACCCCCGCCCAGCCCGAGCAGGACGCCGTGGAAGAGACGTCGGAAGAAACCAACACGCAACGCAATATGGACAGTTTAACCCAAATCATTTTCAAGACCACGCTGGGCGACATCACCATCGCCTTGTACGACAACACCCCGCAGCACCGCGACAACTTCATCAAGTTGGTGAAGGACAACTACTACAAGGATGTGCTCTTCCACCGCATCATCAAGGGCTTCATGATCCAGACCGGCGACCCCGACTCGAAGGGCGCTCCGGTAGGCAAGCAACTCGGGCAGGGCGGTCCCGGATACACCATCCCCGCCGAGTTCCGTCCCGAGAACTACCATAAGCGCGGTGCCGTCGCCGCCGCCCGCCAGGCCGACCAGGTGAACCCCACCAAGGCATCCTCCGGCTCCCAGTTCTACATCGTCGATGGTCAGAAGTTCGACGAGCGGATGCTCAACCAGATCTCCATGCAGTACCACGTGAACTTCACCGACGAACAGCGGAAAGTCTATATGGAAGAGGGCGGCGCTCCGTTCCTCGACATGCAGTACACCGTCTTCGGCGAAGTGGTGAAGGGCATGGAAGTGGTTGACAAGATCGCCTCCCAGGAGAAAGACCGCTTCGACCGTCCCTACAACGACATCAAGATCATCTCCACCACCATCGTGGAGTAACCGAACATTTTTTCTCGAAAACAACCTTTACTTCAAAATTTCTTATGTCTAACATTGAAAAAATAAGCGCAGAGTTAGAGAATTTCAAGATCAACGCGGCGGAAGACCTCGAACGTTTCCGTGCGCAGTTCCTGAACAAGAAGAGCGAACTGCAGACGTTGCTCGGTGAGATCAAGAACGTGCCCGCCGAAGAGCGCAAGACTTTCGGACAGAAGGTCAACCTGTTGAAACAGAAGGCCCAGGCCTATTTCGACGAGCAGCGCCAACGACTGGAGGAGACCGCTCCCGTCCAGCAGAGCGAGATCGACGTCACCCGTCCGGCCACGGCCCAGACCCTGGGTTCCCGCCACCCCATCTCCCTGATGATGGACGAGGTGTGCGGCATCTTCGAGAAGATCGGCTTCACCACCGTCGATGGTCCCGACATCGAGGACGACTGGCACATCTTCACGGCGCTCAACTTCCCGGAGGAGCACCCCGCCCGCGACATGCAGGACACCTTCTTCATCGAGCAGAAGCCCGACATCGCCCTGCGCACGCACACTTCCACGCTGCAGGTGCGCACCATGGAGAAACGGCAGCCGCCCATCCGCGTCATCTGCCCGGGCCGTGTCTTCCGCAACGAGGTCATCACCTCCCGCGCCCACTGCATCTTCCACCAGATGGAAGGCCTGTATATCGACGAGAACGTCTCCTTCGCCGACATGAAGCAGACGCTGCTCTACTTCGCCAAGCAACTCTTCGGCGAGGAGACCCGCATCCGCCTGCGCCCCTCCTTCTTCCCCTTCACCGAGCCGTCGGCGGAGATGGACGTGTCGTGCAACATCTGCGGCGGCGAGGGCTGCGCGCTCTGCAAGCACACCGGCTGGGTCGAGATCCTCGGCTGCGGCATGGTCGATCCCAACGTGCTCGAGAACTGCGGCATCGACAGCAAGAAGTACTCCGGCTTCGCCTTCGGACTCGGCATCGAGCGCATGGCCATGCTCAAGTACAAGACCAACGACATCCGCCTCTACTTCGAGAACGACGCCCGCTTCCTGCAACAGTTCACCCCCGCCGGACGCTAACCCTTCCCCTGCCCTATGGGAAAACTGTTCGCTTTCATCCGCAAGAACCTCCACGTGATCGTCTTCGCCGTGCTGTTCGTCACGTGCATCGTGATGATCTACCAATCCACGACCTACCAGCGGATTGCCATCGGGAATGCGACACGCACCCTCGTCGGACCCTTCAACCGGATGGGGCACAACATCGTACGCCATTTCAACTACAGCACCGAAAACGAAGCCCTCGTGGCCCAGAACCTGCGGCTGATGCGCGACCAGGAGTCCAACTTCTTGGTCAGCAGCGACTCCGTCAGCACGGCGGAGAGCGTCGTCACCGACACGCTCACCCACCGCACCACCCGCACCCGCCTGTACGACTACTCCAGCGCCAACGTGGTCTATAACACCATCCACCGCAAACACAACTACCTGATGATCGACAAGGGTACGGCCGACGGCGTCGTTCGCGACATGGCCGTGCTCTCCGCCAACGGCATCGTGGGCGTGGTCACCGACGTGTCCCCCCACTTCGCCACCGTCACCTCGCTGCTGCACCCTAACAGCAACATCAGCGCCAAGGTGATGCCCGCCAACCAGTTGGGCACGGTCGCCTGGAAATTCGGCGACCCCACATCCGCCTACCTCAACGACATCCCCGAGCACATGAGCATCCAGGTCGGCGACAGCGTCTATACCAGCGGCTTCTCCGACATCTTCCCCAACAACCTGCTCATCGGCGTCATCACCGAGAAGAGCAAGAACCCCAACAGCAGTTTCCTCACCCTCAAGTTGAGACTCGCCACCGACTTCAACCACGTCAACTCCGTATATCTCGTGCGGAATCTTTACAAGGACGAGATGGATCAACTCAAAGCCAACATGGAAGATGAATAACGAACTGACCAAACAACTTTTCCGGTTCCTCCTGCTGTTGGCGCTGCAAGTGCTGATCTGCAACCACATCTGCCTCTTCGGCTTCATGAGCCCCGACATCTATCTGCTGGCGCTCATGCTGTTGCCGCTCACCTTGTCCAAATCGGTGCAGTACATCATCGCCTTCGCCACGGGACTGATCGTTGACCTCTTCGCACTCACGTACGGCATCCACGCATTGGCCTCCCTGCTGATGATCACCTTACGCCCGTGGATCATCATCTTATTGAGTATCAACAAGAAAAAGATGGATGAGAACGTGCCCTCACCGAAGAACCGCGATTTCCGGTGGCTGCTCCCCTATACCCTGCTGATGGTGTTTTCGCACCAACTGATCATCGACCTCATCGAGGCCTGGTCGTTCAGCCGATTCGGCGCCACCCTGTTGTCGCTCGCCGCCAACACGTTGTTCACAAGCATTTTGATACTGTGTTTAGAATATATTTTCATTCCTAAAAAAACATCAACACCCACCTGATATGAAATCGAAATTAGTCATTGGAAACTGGAAAATGAACCAGGATTTCGCACAGGCCGAAGAGTTGGCGACCGCCATCCAGGAGGCCATCGAGAACATCAACCTGAAATCGGAGGTCGTGCTCTGTCCGCCCTTCCCCTACCTGGAGTTGGTGACCGACTTAGCCGATGAGTCCAACTTCTACGCCGGTGCCCAGAACTGCAGCCAGTTCACCGACGGGGCATACACGGGCGAGATCTCGGCCTCGATGCTGGCATCGTTGGGCGTCAACTTCTGTATCGTCGGGCACTCGGAGCGCCGCAAGTACTTCAACGAGACCAATGAGGTCATCGCACAAAAGGTTGACCGGTTGGTGGCCGAGGAGTTGATTCCGGTGGTCTGCTGCGGCGAGTTGCTGGAGGACCGCAAGGCCGGCCGTCATTTCGAGGTGGTGGAGAAACAGGTCAAGGAGACGCTGTTCCACCTTCCCAAAGAGAGTTTCGAGCACGTGGTGATCGCCTACGAGCCCGTGTGGGCCATCGGCACCGGCGAGACGGCCACGCCAGCCCAGGCCGAGGAGATGCACAAGTTCATCCGCTCCCTGGTAGAAAAGAAATACGGCACTGAGATCGCCTACAATACCTATATTCTTTATGGAGGCAGTTGCAACGCGAAAAACGCCCTGGAACTGTTCTCCCAAGAGGATGTGGATGGCGGCCTGATCGGCGGGGCTTCCCTGAAGTCCTCCGACTTCGTCGCCATCATCGAGGCCGCCGAAACCACCTCGGGTGACAAATAGCGGTTCCCCACATCTGTAAAGACAAAATGTTTTTTTTCAAAGATGTGGTAAATATCTCGAAAATTGTGTAAATTTGCAGCCGCTTTTTGAGATTTCAAAACGTAAATAATAATCATCACATAAACAACAGCAATGGCAGAAAAAGTCAAAGGCAAAATCTCCCAGATCGTAGGTGCGGTCATCGACGTGCGTTTCGATGAGAACGTCACCCTTCCCAACATTTATGATGCATTGGAGGTCGTCAAGGACAATGGCGACCGGCTGGTATTGGAATGCCAGCAGGACATCGGCGAGAACACGATGCGTTGCATCGCCATGGACTCCACCGACGGCTTGCGCCGCGGCATGGAGGTGGTGGCCACGGGCTCGATGATCTCGATGCCCACCGGAGAGGTGAACGGCCGTCTGCTCAACGTCATCGGCCAGTGCATCGACGGCATGCCCGACGTGAAGTGCGAGAAGCGCAACGACATTCACAAGGACCCGCCGACCTTCGAGAACCTTTCGACGTCGGAGGAGGTGCTGTTCACCGGCATCAAGGTCCTGGACCTGATCGAGCCGTACGCCAAGGGCGGTAAGAT
>JAEEGG010005250.1_pt1 | contig 30914 bp, 26 predicted proteins | sample 9134161 | NCBI WGS metagenome assembly JAEEGG01 (sample SAMN16246543, study PRJNA631951) | gut metagenome | biome: gut microbiome; feature: rumen; material: CR-attached | host: Bos | place: Iran: Karaj | collected 2018-10
CTGAGGTTTCAACCAAATCAGCACAGCTTTTTCGCTTGTGTCTATCGATTCAGTACGACAACATAACAACCGTCTACTGTTTCTGCTAATGAAGAGAAAAAGTGTCTAGTCGAATCAGGAAAAGTCACCCTGTGACAACCACTAAATGTCTACCCTAACACTAAAGGTGCTCTAGTATGACACAAGAGGGTGTTTAGTGTTAGGGTAAAGGGGGCGAAGTGCCGCATCAGAAGATGTCAGGAGAGAATCAATAGCTGCGGGCAATGATGACGCGGGCCTTGGAGGGCTTGCCGCTGACCATATCGACGCCAGGTGTCTGCTCGACGCCGAAGGGGACGCAGCGGATGGTAGCCTGGGTTTCCTCCTTGATCTGTGCCTCGGTCTCGGCAGTGCCGTCCCAGTGGCAGAGGAAGAAACCGCCGTCCTTCACGCGCTCCTTGAACTCCTCGTAGTTGTCGCACTCGAAGATGTGGGCATCGCGGTAGGCCTTGGCCTTCTGGAAGATGTTGTTCTGGATGTCCTCCAGCAGCTGCTCGACGTAGGCGACGATGCCCTCGACGGGACGCGTCTCCTTCTCCAGCGTGTCGCGGCGCATCACCTCGATGGTGCCGTTCTCCAAGTCGCGGGCACCCATCACAAGGCGTACGGGCACGCCCTTCAGCTCGTAGTCGGCAAACTTGAAACCTGGGCGCTTGTTGTCGGCATCGTCGTACTTCACGGTGATGCCGGCCTTGCGCAGCTCGTCGATGACTGGCGTCAGGCGCTCGGTGATATGCTGCAGGTCGTCGCCCTTCGAGATGGGCACGATGACCACCTGGATCGGAGCCAGACGCGGAGGCAGCACGAGGCCGTTGTCGTCGGAGTGGGTCATGATGAGCGCACCGATCAGACGGGTGGAGACACCCCACGAGGTGGCCCATACATATTCGGGCTTGTTGTCCTTGTTCAGATAGGTGACCTCGAATGCCTTGGCGAAATTCTGTCCGAGAAAGTGGGAGGTACCGCTCTGCAGGGCCTTGCCGTCCTGCATCATGGCCTCGATGGTATAGGTGTCGAGGGCTCCGGCGAAACGCTCGGTCTCGCTCTTCACGCCTTGTACGACGGGCACTGCCATCCATTCCTCGGCAAACTTGGCATAGACCTTCAGCATCTTCTGTGCCTCTTCCTCGGCCTCCTCACGGGTGGCGTGGGCGGTATGGCCCTCCTGCCAGAGGAACTCCGACGTGCGGAGGAAGGGGCGTGTGCGCATCTCCCAGCGCATGACGTTACACCACTGGTTGCACATCAGAGGCAGGTCGCGCCACGAGTGGATCCAGTTCTTATACGTGTTCCAGATGATGGTCTCTGAGGTGGGACGGACAATCAGCTCCTCTTCGAGCTTGGCTGCGGGATCGACCTCGACGCCGCTCTTGTCGTCCTTGGCACGAAGGCGGTAGTGGGTCACCACGGCACACTCCTTGGCAAAACCCTCCACGTGCTCGGCCTCACGGCTGAGGAACGACTTGGGGATGAGGAGCGGGAAATAAGCGTTCTGTGCACCGGTCTCCTTGAACATCAGGTCCAGCTGGTGCTGCATCTTCTCCCAGATGGCATAGCCATAGGGCTTGATGACCATGCAGCCGCGCACAGCACTCTGCTCGGCAAGGTCGGCCTTCACTACGAGGTCGTTGAACCACTGGCTGTAATTGTCAGCCCTTTTCGTTAATTCTTTTAATTCTTTTGCCATTGTATTTATATCTAAGTCAAAATTTGTGTGCAAAATTACATAAAAATTACGAATTACGCATACATTATAATAAATAAATTATTATCTTTGCACTCAAATTAGATGTTTAACAATTAAAACTGAATAGAAAATGAAGAGTTTAAAAACTATTGCTGTGGCACTCTGTGCCATATTGGTGTTGGCAGGTTGCAATATGAACAATACTGCCAAGGGAACTGCTATCGGTGCCGGCGGCGGTGCTGCCCTCGGTGCCATTGTAGGAGCTATTGCCGGAAATACAGCCGTAGGTGCTGCCATCGGTACAGCCGTAGGAGCAGGTGCAGGTGCCATTATCGGTAAAAAGATGGACAAGGCCAAGAAGGAGGCCGAGGCCATCCAGAACGCACAGGTTGAGGAAGTGACCGACGCCAACGGTCTCGAGGCTGTGAAGATGACTTTCGACTCAGGTATCCTCTTTGCTACCGGCAAGAGCGAGCTGACAGCCAAGTCGAAGACATCGCTCCAGCAGCTGGCTGGTGTGCTGAAGAGCAATCCCGACTGCGACGTGGCCATTCAGGGCTATACCGACAATCAGGGCTGGAAGGGCTCAACGGCTGAGCAGAGCGCACAGAAGAACCAGGCACTCTCACTCGACCGTGCCACAGCCGTCTCGTCGTACCTGATGGCTCTCAGCGTTCCTGCTTCTCAGATCAAGAGCGTGGAGGGATTCGGAGAGGCTAACCCCGTAGCTTCGAACGCTACGAAGGACGGTCAGGCTCAGAACCGCCGCGTGGAGGTCTATATGTATGCTTCACAGAAGATGATTCAGGAGGCACAGCAGCAGGCTCAGTGAACCCTTTTAAACTGATTAAGAAAACATTGAAATGGATAGTGGTGGCATTCTTTGCTTCCACTATTCTTTCGGTAGTGGCACTGCGCTTCCTGCCGGTCTTCATCACGCCGCTGATGGTGATACGCTGCTGCCAGCAGGTGCAGGAAGGGAAGGAGCTGAAACTGTCGCACCACTGGGTGTCGCTGGAGCATATCTCGCCCCATCTGCCCGTTGCCGTGATGGCGAGCGAGGATGCCAAGTTCATGCAGCATCACGGCTTCGACTACGAGGCCATCGAGCATGCCGCGAAGCGTAACCGAGAGCATCCTGAGAAACGGAAGCTGGGTGCATCGACCATCTCTCAGCAGACGGCCAAGAACGTCTTCCTCTGGCCAGGCCGTTCGTGGGTGCGCAAGGGCTTTGAGGCGTATTTCACCAGTCTGATAGAGCTGATGTGGTCGAAACAGCGCATTATGGAGGTCTATCTGAACTCGATAGAGATGGGCGACGGCATCTATGGAGCGCAGGCAGTGGCAGAGCAGCATTTCAACACCGACGCGCTGAAGCTGTCGCGTTCGCAGTGTGCGCTGATTGCCGCCACGCTGCCTAATCCCCGCAAGTTCTCAAGCAAGAATCCTTCGGCCTATATGCTGAAGCGCCAGTCGCGCATCCTTCGGGAAATGAAGTATGTGCCGAAGTTCCCGAAGGAGGGTGAGGATGTGAAGAAAAAGAAGTGAAGGCCTTTATTTCCGGAGTTCCCAGAAAGCGATGGCGGCGGCAGCTGCCACATTGAGGGAATCGACCTGATGAAACATGGGGATGCGGACACAGAAGTCTGCATCCTCAATGGTTTTCTGAGGCAGGCCTTCGCCCTCTGTGCCCATAATGACGGCCAGTCGCTGCTGGGCTTTCAGAATGGGATCGTCGAGCGGTATGGAATCATCCGAGAGGGCCATAGCCGCCGTCTTAAAGCCCAGTTCGCGAAGGGTGGAGTAGTCGTCGAGCCAAGTCCAAGGCACGAGGAAGACGGTGCCCATCGAGACGCGGATGGAGCGGCGGTTGAGCGGGTCGCAGGAGCTGCGCGTCAAGAGGACGGCATCGATGCCGAGTGCAGCTGCCGAGCGGAAGATGGCACCGATATTCGTGGTATCACAGACAGAATCGATGATACAGACGCGACGGGCATTTTCAAGCATTTCATCGGGCGCAGGCTCCGGTTTGCAGCGCATGGCACAGAGCACGCCTCTCGTCAGCGTATAGCCTGTCAGCTCGGAGAGCAGCTGGCGCTCACCAGTATAGACGGGAATATCTCCGCATCTGCCAATGATGTCGGCTGCATCGCCGTCGATGTGCTTCCGTTCACAGAGCAGTGCCGTCGGTTCATAGCCAGCCTGCAAGGCCACGCGAATCACCTTCGGGCTCTCCGCGATGAAAAGGCCCTGATCTGCATTCAGCCTGTTCCGCAGCTGCGCCTCCGTCAGCGCTCCGAACACTTCGACACCCGGTTCATCGAGTGATCTGATTTCAATAATCCTTGCGCTCATTATCTTGTGTAGAAGTTGATCAGCCGTTCGAGGGCCTGACGGCAGACGAGACAGAACTCGGGTTCCTCGTTGGTGCGCATGCGACAGTTGTCGAAGGCTCTCCAGACACCCTTCGAGAGATAGCCGCCACCTTCTATCAGACCTGCTTTCCCTTCCTGAACCAGGTTCTCCCACTTGCCGTTGAAATCGTGCTTGGTGGTGAGGTTGGGCTCCCAAGGTTCTGTATCGGGGAAGTACATCGGATCGTCGTTGCCGTAAGGATACTCATCGCCTAATCCTCCGAAGCTGTGTCCGAACTCATGCACCACGACTGGCCGGAACTTAGGGCCGTGTGCATAGGTGAGGTTATAGGAATTGTAGATGCCGCCACCGCCATAGTGGTCGGTATTGACGAGGATGATGATATGCTCGTAGGGCGTGCCTGCCAGCACGTCGTGCAGCCGTTTCAGGTGGAGTGTCGTCAGATAGCGGTCGCTGTAGAACGTGTCGAAATGTGAGCCGAGTGCCGTATTCTTCCAGATGCCCTGTGCAGGCCAGCTGGTGCCGCTCTCTGCCGATGGCGACATAACGGCCACCATATTGAAACGGTCCTGCATCTGATGGAACGGCTCATGTGCAAACAATGATTCCATCGCGATTCTGCAGTCTTCGAGGAATGTCCCCATCTCGTGCTGCTGATAGCCCTCTGCTACGTAGGCCACATGTATGCAGCGGTTGGTGTCGGCAGCCTGTTGGAGGGTGATGTAGGGTGTTACCAGCCGTTCACCAGCCTTGCGGATAAGGATATCCTTCGGATCAACGCTGTGCGTCATCGAAGCATTCACTTGGTCGTGATAGTCGCGCAGTTCCACAGTGATGTCAACAGGTGCTTTGGGGAAAGGCACGAGGAAGACATTCTCGAAAGACTTCTGCACACGCTTGGATTCTTCCGTAGAAAGCCACTCTTGAAACAGACTGGAGAAAGCGTGACGATAGATCACGCTGCCGTCAGCCTTAGAACGCATGATGATTTGTCCGTTTCCCTTGAGAGGAACCTCTGCCAGATGCTGTCGCTTGCCATACCATCGTGGTATGGAGATCATTTCATCGACGTAGAGTTCCTGATGGTCGGAATTGCCTGAAAACGTGTAGTCAAGGCGAAGGGTACGGTCTTCGAAACAATCCTCAAAACGCTGTGCATGTGTGTATGCGAACGATATTAATAACGCACTGAAAATCAATATTCTTTTCATAATTCTTTCAACAAATCCTTTATATAGTTTCTGTCCCAGTCGCGAAGGTGGTAGCGCTGTCCGTCGTATTCCATCAGGTCGAGGTCGATGGCCACGATACCGTCCTCGTTCTTGGTGCGTCCGAGGCGCTTCTCGAGTTCTTTCAGTACCTCACAGAGCAGGCCTTCGCCCAAGGCTGTGGTGCCTTCACAGAGTTGGTTCAGATATTTCTTTGATTGAACATTGCCATAGGGTTCCGTCCAGATGGCAGGTGTGAAACGAGCCTCGGTCAGCAGTTGGGTGAGCTGTTCTCTCGCTGCCGCCAGATGCTTCTCCTGTTGGTCGTTCGAGGCGAGGCTGATGAGTACTTGATGTTGCTTATGTGTCATAACGAATGCAAAGATAATAAAAAAGTAAAAAAGTAAAAAGGTATAAAGGTGAAAAAAACAAAAAGTCTCAAAGTATCACGATAAAAATTCAGATTATATGCAGGATTCTTTGTAACTTTGCAACTGCAAACCTCTGAGAGAAAAATATGAAAGGTATCAAAAGAGGCAGTAAAGTGACATGCAGAGTTGACAAATTGAAAGAAAAACGATTATTTTTGTGAATTTCTGCTCAAATATTTGGCTGAATGAAAATAAAAGTGTAATTTCGCAGCGTTTTTTGAAACGAGAACGTTTAAACAATAAAAAAAATAACAATCAAAATGAAGAAGTACAACTTTAACGCAGGTCCCTCGATGCTTCCCCGTGAGGTTATCGAAGCAACCGCTCAACAGTGTCTTGATTTCAACGGTTCAGGTCTCTCTCTGATGGAGATCAGCCACCGTGCAAAGGATTTCCAACCCGTAGTCGACGAGGCAGTAGCTCTCACAAAGGAGTTGCTCGACATTCCTGAGGGTTATTCAGTCATCTTCCTTGGTGGTGGTGCCAGCCTTGAGTTCTGCATGATTCCCTTCAACTTCCTGATCAAGAAGGCCGCTTATCTGAACACCGGTGTGTGGGCCAAGAAGGCTATGAAAGAAGCCAAGCTTTTCGGTGAGGTCGTAGAGGTGGCTTCTTCTGCCGATGCCAACTATACCTTTATCCCGAAGGACTGGAGCGTGCCTGCCGACGCAGACTATCTGCACATCACTACCAATAATACCATCTATGGTACTGAGATCCGCAAGGATCTGGATGTCAGCGTGCCTCTGATTGCCGATATGTCATCCGACTTCATGAGCCGTCCTGTGGATGTCAGCAAGTACGACGCCATCTATGCCGGTGCACAGAAGAACCTGTCGATGGCAGGTGTGACCATCGTCATCCTGAAGGACGAGAAACTGGGCAAGGCTCCGCGTGAGATTCCTACGATGCTCGACTACCGCACACACGTGGACAAGGGTTCGATGTTCAACACACCTCCTGTGGTGCCCATCTACTGCGCCCTCGAGAACCTGCGCTGGATCAAGCGTCAAGGTGGTCTGGAGGCAATGGACAAGCTGGCCAAGCAGCGTGCAGAAATCGTCTATGGCGAGATCGACCGCAACAAGCTCTTTGTCGGTACAGCCAAGGAAGAGGACCGTTCACTGATGAACCTCTGCTTCGTGATGGCTCCTGAGTATAAGGAACTGGAGAAGGAATTCCTCGACTTCGCCGTATCGAAGGGAATGGTCGGCGTGAAGGGTCACCGTTCAGTAGGCGGCTTCCGTGCATCGTGCTACAACGCACAGACCATCGAAGGCTGCAACGCCCTCGTTGCCTGCATGAAGGAATTTGAGGCAAATCACTAATTAATACAACACAGAGATACAAAGACACAGAGATGAAAGTATTAGTTGCAACAGAGAAGCCATTCGCAGCAGCTGCGGTGAATGGTATTAAGGCAGAGATTGAGGCAGCAGGCAATGAGCTCGTGCTGTTGGAGAAATATACAGAGAAGGCACAGCTGCTCGATGCCGTAAAGGATGCCGACGCACTGATCATCCGTTCGGACAAGGTGGATGCCGAGGTGCTCGACGCTGCCAAGCAGCTGAAGATTGTGGTTCGTGCCGGTGCCGGTTACGACAATATCGACCTCGCAGCAGCCACAGCCCACAACGTGGTGGCCGAGAACACACCTGGTCAGAACTCCAACGCAGTGGCAGAGCTGGTATTCGGTCTGCTCGTTATGGCCGTTCGTGGATTCTATAACGGTAAGAGCGGTAGTGAGCTGCTTGGTAAGAAGCTCGGTATCCTTGCCTTCGGTAATGTAGGCCGTAACGTTGCCCGCATCGCCAAGGGCTTCGGTATGGATGTCTATGCCTATGATGCCTATTGTCCTGCTGAGGTGATCGAGGCTGCCGGTGTACATGCCGTAGCCAATCAGGATGCATTGTTCGAGACTTGTGACGTTGTGTCACTGCATATTCCTGCAACGCCTGAGACCAAGCAGAGCATCAATGCTGCGCTGGTGGGTAAGATGAAGAAGGGTGGTATCCTCGTGAATACAGCCCGTAAGGAAGTGATCAACGAGGCTGAGCTGATCCAGTTGATGCAGGAGCGTGACGATCTGAAGTTTGTCACCGACATTATGCCTGATGCCGATCACGAGTTCGCCAAGTTTAGTGGCCGTTACTTCTCGACCCCGAAGAAGATGGGTGCTCAGACTGCCGAGGCCAATATCAATGCCGGTATTGCTGCCGCCAAGCAGATTAACGCCTTCTTCAAGGATGGTGACACTAAGTTCCAGGTGAATAAATAATAAGGCTTTTCAAATAAAAAGGTTTATCTTGTAGCCCCCGATTGCTTGTGATAAGTAGTCGGGGGCGTTCTTTTCAGTAGTCAGTAGCCGTTATTGTGCTATGTATTTTTTGCCGTTCTGGATATAGATTCCCTTACGAGGCGTTTCGACACGCTGGCCATTGAGGTTGTATATGATGGTATTATCTGGATGATCTGCTTTGATAAGGGGAATTGCTGACGTACCGGAAGGTGCTCTTACAGTAACCTTTTTCATGATAACGCCGTGTCCTTGGATCACCATCTCATATTTAGAAACATATCCATAAGCCGAGGCATCGAAAGTCAAGACCGAAGTCTTGGTATCGCCCGATTGAATGCCATATACGCTGGAAGCGCTGAAGTCGGCACCGTCAAACGCTTTCCCATCCATTGAAAGACCACTGGGTATCTTCTGCCATCCACCATTATTATACATGAACTGAATATCATCATAGTCGGTGAAGTCGAGTTTATAGGTCAGCTCTACTTCCACATCTTCTCCCACGTCTGTCAACATAGAGGATGAAACGAACACACCTTCTCCCCATTCCAACGTCTTCTCGCCTTCAAAAGCAACAGTACCCTTCGAAGAATCATGAACAGGGTATTTTCCTTCGAACGCGCTGCCATGATAGGCTTTGGTTAAAGTCTCAGCCAGGTCAGGCTGATTGAAGGCAGGTTCTGAACGATAGATTCCGTCAGAGAGCCCCATCCAGTAGAAGGTACCGATACCAGCCTCCTTGGTCTTCTTGATGAAATAGTCCATCGCATAAAGAGCTAATTCGCGGTTCTCTTTATAATAATCCAGTTCTGTAGGCCAAGTCCTGAATGTGGCATATTCGCCGATAATGACAGGAGCCCTTTTCAGCAGATTCGTTTTAATGGTACTGATCAGGTTATCGACTATACTTTTCGCATTACTTTCATTCTGCCAGTCAGGATAGCTATGCAGCTGGAAAATGATGTGACCAGATTCTTCAGGTAATTCAAGGGCTTTCATCGCGTTAGCGGTACTGCTAGCCGAATAGGTGTTGACTACCAGGTTGCGATTCTTGTTGTTGCCACCTGTTTTACGCACTGTATTGACGAAAAGCTTGGCATAATTGTTAATGGCCTTATAGCCGTCGTCAGTAGCAGGCTCGTTCCATTTGTTCTCGTCATCCAGCATTTCGTTGTAGGATTCAAAAAGCAACTTCTGGTCGTAGTCCTTAAACTCATTGGCTATCTGTTTCCACAGATATTCGTACTTTGACTTGACTTTTTCATAGGTCGTCGTACTGGCATGCAGCCATTGCGTGCCGTCACCTGTGTCATGATGGACATTCACGATGCAATACATTCCCTGATCGATGACATAGTCCACCACCTCGTGAACACGCTTCATCCATTCCTCGTCCACTGTTCCGCTGGTGTCCATGTGGTTATACCATGTTACTGGCACACGTATGGCTCCGAACCCTGCCTCTTTCATCATTTTCATGAGTTCGGGCTTTGTGACAGGCTGTCCCCAGTATGTCTCTGATTCCAGTCCCTGTTTGCCACCGCTACTGGCATCGAGCGTGTTACCAAGGTTCCAGCCCACGCCCATGTTCTTGACAGCTTCGGTAGCCGTCTCAAAATCTTGTGCCTTAGCATGAGTGCCAAGCACCAGCATTCCATACAGCAAAAGTAGAGCTTTCTTCATAAGCGATATTATTATATGTTAGTAATCTTAAAAAACTTCTGCAAATATACGATTTATTTGTGAAGTAGGCAAATAAATATCTAAAGATTTTGAGAATTCGTAACTTTTGAGTAATTTTGCACCACTAAAAGACAACTTATTTTTTAAACTATGGCAATAGTAAAACCATTTAAAGGAATCCGTCCACCGAAGGAGTTGGTGGAGAAGGTGGAGAGCCGTCCTTATGACGTGCTCGATTCAGAAGAGGCGAGGGCAGAGGCAGGCGACAACGAGATGAGCCTGTATCACATCATCAAGCCCGAGATTGATTTCCCAGTAGGGACGTCGGAGTATGATCCTCGTGTGTATGAGAAGGCTGCAGAGAACTTCCAGAAGTTCCAAGATAAGGGCTGGCTTGTTCAGGATTCGCGCGAACATTATTATATCTATGCGCAGACCATGAACGGCAAGACCCAGTATGGGCTTGTGGTATGTGCCCATACCGATGACTATATGGCAGGTCGTATCAAGAAACACGAGCTCACCCGTCGCGACAAGGAGGAGGACCGCATGAAGCACGTCCGTGTGAACAATGCCAACATCGAGCCCGTCTTCTTTGCCTATCCCGACAATGCCTTACTCAACGAGCTCATCATGCGCTATGCCGCTACGGAGCCTGAGTATGATTTCATCGCGCCAATCGACGGGTTCCGTCATCAGTTCTGGGTGATTGATGACGATCAGGACACGCAGACCATTACCAACGAGTTTGCCAAGATGCCCTCGATGTATATCGCCGACGGTCACCACCGTTCTGCGGCAGCTGCACTCGTAGGTGCAGAGAAACAGAAGCAGAATCCCAACCACAAGGGTGACGAGGAATATAATTACTTCATGGCCGTCTGTTTCCAGGCATCACAGCTCACCATCCTCGACTACAACCGTGTGGTGAAGGATCTCAATGGCATGTCATCAGAAGAGTTCCTCGCTGCGCTCCAAGTCAATTTCATCGTGGAGGATAAGGGCACGGAGATCTACAAGCCGCAACAGCTCCACGAGTTCTCGCTCTATCTCGATGGTCACTGGTACAGCCTGAGGGCGAAGGAAGGTACCTACGACAATACTGATCCTATCGGCGTGCTCGACGTGGATATCTCCAGCCGTCTGATTCTCGATGAGATCCTGAACATTGGCGACCTTCGCTCTTCTCAGCGTATTGACTTCGTGGGCGGACTGCGTGGTCTTGGCGAGCTCAAGCGCCGAGTGGACAAAGGGGAGATGCGCGCTGCCTTGGCACTCTATCCAGTCTCTATGCAGCAGATTATGGATATTGCCGACAGCGGTAAGATCATGCCGCCAAAGGCAACCTGGTTTGAACCGAAGCTCCGTTCGGGTCTGGTGATCCACAAACTCAGCTGATAAAAAGGAAAGAGGCTCGTCATCACGACGAGCCTTCTTTCTAAAAAAATCTACTTAACCTTTTGATATTTATTTTGCGGAGAGTGAGGGATTCAAACCCCCGATACCCGAAAGGGGTATACCGGATTTCGAGTCCAGCGCGATCGATCACTCTGCCAACTCTCCGATTAAACGGGAACCAACGAGCTTACTCGTTTGCGGATGCAAAGATAGTGCTTTTTTCTGATTCTGCCAAATTTAAATGGATAAAAGTTACCTATCGGTGACTTTTATTCGAAAATAAGCTTCGATAATTTGCTTTTTAGTTTCTCAGCCTCGCTTTTCCGGATGCTTAATTTGATTTCGCATGTATTATCGTATGTCTGAGAGACGATACGCGGCTGCATCTCCTTCACGATACGCATCACGTCGTTCATCAACGGATAGGCGAACGAGTATGTGACAATCTCTTCCACCTGACGCGTCTCAATCTCTGAGTGGGCAATGGCATCGGCAGCAGCTTCGCGATAGGCCACGATAAGTCCGCTGGTGCCAAGGTTCACGCCGCCATAGTAGCGTACGACGACAATCAGGATATCTGTCAGTTCGTTGGAGTTGATCTGACCAAGAATCGGTTTTCCTGCCGTCGATGAAGGCTCTCCGTCATCGTTGGCACGGAACTCCTTGCGCTCAGGCCCGAGCATATAGGCATAACAGACATGACGGGCGTCGTAGTATTTTTTCCGATAACCCGCCAACAGTTCTTTGATCTCCTCGACGGATGTTACATGATGAGCGAAGGCGAGGAATTTACTACGCTTCTCCGTGTAATAGCCCTCGCCTCCGCTTTTCAGTGTGAGATATTCGTCGTCCAAACTCTTAACTCTTAATTATTGTACTCCTGCCAGCTCTTGATCTTCACATCCTCCAAGTTCATAGCGGTGAAGGCCTCGATAAAAGCCTTGGCAAGACGCACGTTCGTCATCAGAGGAATGTTGTGATCGATGGCACCGCGACGGATCTTATAGCCGTTGGTCAGCTCGCGTGAAGAATGGTTCTTCGGAACATTGATCACGAGTCCTACTTTGTGCTGACTGATGAGATCCATCACATTGTTGTCGCCATCCTCGTCAGGCCAAGCTACGGCAGTTGCCTTCACACCATTGTCGTTGAAGAACTTGGCCGTTCCGGCAGTGGCATAGATGGTATAGCCCTTCTTGGCCAGCTGCTGGGCAGGTTCGAGCAGACTCACCTTGCCCTTTGCACCACCCGAACTGATGAGTACAGCATCCTTAGGAATTGAGTATCCTGTGGCAATCAGACTGTTGAGCATGGCCTCGTTGAGGTCATCACCCAAGCAACCGACCTCACCTGTCGAGCTCATGTCTACGCCAAGTACGGGATCAGCGTTCTGCAGACGTGCGAACGAGAACTGGCTGGCCTTCACGCCGATGCGGTCGATGTCAAACTCGCTGCGCTCGGGCTTCTGGTAAGGAGCGTCGAGCATGATCTTCGTAGCTGTCTCAATGAAGTTGCGCTTCAGGATCTTCGATACGAAGGGGAACGAACGAGAGGCGCGGAGGTTACACTCGATGACCTTCACCTCGCGGTTCTTGGCCAGGAACTGGATATTGAACGGACCGCTGATGTTCAGCTCTGCAGCAATCTTGCGGGCGATCTTCTTAATCTGGCGAATGGTTGAGAAATAGATGTGCTGGGCTGGGAACACCATTGTGGCGTCACCAGAGTGCACACCAGCATACTCCACATGCTCGGAAATGGCATACTCGATCACCTCACCCTTATCGGCAACGGCATCGAACTCAATCTCCTTCGTCTCGGTCATGAACTTCGATACGACTACTGGGAACTCCTTCGACACCTCGGTAGCCATGTTCAGGAAGCGGTGCAGCTCCTCCTCGTCATAGCAGACGTTCATGGCAGCACCCGAGAGCACATACGAAGGACGCACCAGTACGGGATAGCCTACCTTCTCGACAAACGCCTTCACGTCGTCGAACGAGGTCAGAGCCTGCCATGAGGGTTGGTCGATGCCCAACTTGTCGAGCATAGCCGAGAACTTATCGCGGTTCTCTGCACGATCGATATTGACAGGTGAAGTGCCAAGCACAGGCACACCTTGACGGTAGAGTTTCATGGCGAGGTTGTTAGGAATCTGACCACCCACAGAGACGATCACGCCGCGTGGTGTCTCCAAGTCAATCACGTCGAGCACGCGCTCCAGCGACAGCTCATCAAAGTAGAGGCGGTCGCACATATCATAGTCGGTAGATACCGTCTCAGGGTTATAGTTGATCATGATACTCTTATAACCCAACTTGCGGGCAGTGTTGATGGCGTTCACCGAACACCAGTCAAACTCCACCGACGAACCGATGCGATAGGCACCCGAGCCTAAGACCACAACAGACTTCTCGTGAGAGTAATAGTTGATATCGTGTGCAGGCACGTACTTCTCGCCCTCAGGATTACCGAAAGCAGGCGTATGGGTGTATGTGAAGTAGAGATAATTTGTCAGTTCCGGATTCTCGGAGGCCACCGTAGGAATACGCTTCACACTCGGCATGATGCCCTTCTGCTTACGGTACTTGCGCACCTCGAGATTCTCCTTCTCCATATTTGTCTTTTGTGACTTCAGCACGAAGCGTGCAATCTGGAAGTCGCTGAAACCGCAGCGCTTAACCTCGAGAAGCAGTTCATCGGGCAGTTCTTCCAGCTTGTTGTACTTCAGCAGCTCATGCTTCAGGTCTACGATATGTTTCAGGCGCTCAAGGAACCAGACATCGATCTTCGTCAGCTCCTCGATGTGCTCAATGCTGTAACCCTCTTCCAGTGCCTGAGCGATGGCGAAGATACGCAGGTCGGTAGGATTGGACAGCTCTTCTTCGAGGTTGTCAAACTTCGTGTGGTCGTTGCCCACGAAACCGTGCATGCCCTGTCCGATCATGCGCAAACCCTTCTGAATCATCTCCTCGAAGCTGCGACCGATACTCATGATCTCACCCACCGACTTCATCGACGAGCCGATCTGACGGCTTACTCCCGCAAACTTCGTCAGATCCCAACGCGGAATCTTACAGATCATATAGTCGAGGCTCGGAGCCACATAGGCTGAAGAGGTCGTACCCATCTCACCAATCTGGTCGAGTGTATAGCCGAGGGCAATCTTGGCAGCGACGAAGGCGAGGGGATAGCCTGTAGCCTTAGAAGCCAGAGCTGAAGAACGGGAGAGGCGGGCGTTGATTTCGATGATACGGTAGTCGTTGGTCACGGCATTGAAGGCGAACTGAATATTGCACTCACCGACGATTCCGAGGTGCTTTACACACTTGATGGTCAGATCCTGCAGCATCTTCACCTGATCCTCACGGAGCGAACAGGTAGGAGCCACTACGATACTCTCACCAGTATGGATGCCGAGTGGGTCGAAGTTCTCCATCGAGGCTACGGTGAAGCAGCGGTCGTTGGCATCACGGATGCACTCGAACTCAATCTCCTTCCAGCCTTTGAGCGATTCTTCAACGAGGATCTGCGGAGCGAAGGTGAAGGCTGACTCTGCCAGTTCGACGAACTTCTTCTCGTCGGGACAGATACCCGAGCCCAGACCACCGAGGGCGTAGGCCGAGCGTATCATGATAGGGAAGCCAATCTCGTGGGCAGCCTTCAGCGCATCATCCATCGACTCGACGGCGTGACTGACGGGCACCTTCAGATTCACCTCTGCCAGCTTTTTAACAAAAAGGTCGCGGTCCTCAGTGTTCATGATGGCCTCGACGCTTGTTCCTAATACCTCAACTCCGTATTCTTTCAGTGTGCCGTTCAGATAGAGCTCCGTTCCGCAGTTCAGCGCGGTCTGTCCTCCGAACGCCAGCAGAATACCGTCGGGCCGTTCTTTCTTGATAATTTCTGTTACGAAATGTGTATTTACCGGCTGGAAATACACCTTGTCTGCAATACCTTCACTTGTCTGGATAGTCGCGATGTTGGGGTTAACGAGTACGCTCTTGATGCCTTCTTCGCGGAGCGCCTTTAATGCTTGTGAACCTGAGTAGTCAAACTCTCCTGCTTGTCCGATTTTCAAGGCACCCGATCCGAGCACCAACACCTTTTTCAGTTCTTTTTTCATTTTGGGTTGATTTTGATATCCTTGTTCTTAAATCGCGTGCAAAGTTACGAAGTTTTTGCGAAACCACCAAAAAACTTCCCGACTGATTGTGTTAAAAAAAGGCTCATTCTTTCAAATGAGCCTATATTGATATGCAAATGGTATTTTTATGCAAGATCAGATAATTAATAATAGGTGAAAGAGCGTGTGGTTGTCATTTCCTGACCCATCATACTGGTCTTGCGGCTGATCCAGTTGCCGTGGTCGTCAAACTTGTAGTCCGTGTAGGGACTCTCCATCATCTGTCCGCCCATATCGATGCTCTCAGAGGTAATCAGGCCATTCTCGTCGTAGTTGTGAATGGTCTTGATGTCCTGACCCATCACGTTGATGGTCTGGCTCTTCAGACGACCGTTCTCCCACTCGAACTTCATCGTGGCAGACTGACCCTGAACACTCATCTTTGCCGACTTGATATAGCCATTTTCATCGTAGACGGCATCGGACATCTCGGCAGACTGCATCTTGCCATCCTCTGTAAAGTTAATGGTACGCGACATGCCCATCATGTCCATAGTCATCGTCTTGACGGGACCTTTTGCTTCATTGGCCTCAACGTCGTGGAACTTTGTCTGTGCCTGCATAGCGGCTGTCATAGCCAGCATGGCAATCATCATCATAATCTTTTTCATTACTGATTGATTTAATTGGTTGATACTTATTCGGCGGCAAAGTTACAATATTTTGGGATTATTTCCAAATTATTCTGCAATAATATCAGAAAAAAGTGTAATTTTGCAGCGTGAACAACAAAATATTAGAACAACTGAATGACGGTCAGAGGGTCGCAGTGGAGTACTGCGACGGGGCGAGTCTTGTGATTGCCGGAGCTGGATCGGGCAAGACTCGTGTGTTGACATATAAGATAGCTTGGTTGCTGGAGCAGGGCATGAGGCCTTGGAACATACTGGCACTGACTTTTACCAACAAGGCAGCTCGTGAAATGAAGGAACGGATAGGCCGGCTGGTGGGTGAGGAACAGGCCAGATATTTGCAGATGGGCACTTTCCATAGTGTCTTTGCCCGCATATTGAGGGCTGAGGCAGACAAGATAGGATATAGCCCTAACTTTACGATCTATGACCAGACTGATGCCCGTTCGCTGGTGAAGGCCATCATCAAGGAAATGCAACTCGATGACAAGGTATATAAGCCGTCGTCAGTAGCCGACCGTATTTCGATGGCCAAGAACCACCTGCTGCTTCCGCAGGCTTATCAGCAGAGTGCATGGGCGAGCGATGATGCCCAGCAGAAACGCCCTCAGGTCTCTAATATATATATAAGGTACGCGGAGAGATGCAGGCAGGCGAACGCGATGGACTTTGACGACCTGCTCGTTCAGACGTGGATATTGTTCAAGAATAACGAAGATATCCGTCAGAAATACGTCGACAGATTCCATTTCGTGCTCGTCGATGAGTATCAGGATACGAACTTTGCCCAGCAGTCCATCGTCTGGCAACTGACTAAGGAGCGTCAGAAGGTCTGCGTGGTGGGCGATGATGCGCAGAGTATCTATAGCTTCCGAGGGGCGAATATCGATAATATCCTGAATTTCCAGAGCTTATATCAGAATACAAAGCTGTTTAAGCTGGAGCAGAATTACCGCTCCACACAGTTGATCGTTCAGGCGGCTAACTCGCTGATCCGTAGGAATGAGCGACAGATCCCGAAGAATGTCTTCTCAAAGAATGAACACGGTGAGCGGCTTCAGCTGAAGCCTGCCTACTCTGACCGCGAGGAAGCGATGATCGTAACGCAGGATATCAAGCGGCTGCGTAGGCAGGATCATTGTAATTGGAGCGACTTTGCCATCCTGTATCGTACGAACTCGCAGAGCCGTAGCTTTGAGGAACAGTTGAGGAAGGACAATATCCCGTATCGTATCTATGGCGGACTGAGCTTCTATCAGCGTAAGGAGATCAAGGATGTAATTGCCTATTTCCGGTTGATTGCCAATCCTGACGATGAGGAGGCTTTCAAGCGCATCATCAATTATCCTGCCAGAGGCATCGGCGACACCACCGTCAGCAAGATTATCCAGACAGCACAGGCATACGGCGTGAGCCTGTGGCAGGTAATCAAGGAACCGGTATTGTTTCCGATGGAGGTGAGCAAAGGCACGATGACGAAGATTCAGAACTTCCGCCAGCTCATTGAGGGTTGGATAGGGCGCGTGAACACAGAGGATGCCTACACGCTCGGACATGATGTTATCATGATGTCGGGCATCAGCAGGGATATATACAGTGGCCGTAACCCTGAGGATATCTCGCGACAGGAGAACCTTGAGGAATTCCTGAGCGGTATGCAGGACTTCGTAGAGAGCCGTCGGGAGGAGGATCTGGGCGACGAGGTGTATCTGCCTGATTTCCTGCAGGAGGTGGCGCTGCTCACGGATCTCGACAGTGATGAAGGCGATTCAAACGACAAGGTGACGCTGATGACGATCCACTCGGCAAAGGGACTGGAGTTTCCGACGGTGTTCGTCGTTGGACTGGAAGAGAACATTTTCCCAAGTCCAATGTGTACCAATTCGATGCGTGAACTGGAGGAGGAACGGCGACTGCTGTATGTGGCGATCACTCGTGCAGAGAAACATTGTATCTTGACTTGTGCACAGAACCGTTTCCGCTATGGACGAATGGAATATGACACGCCCTCAAGGTTTATCCGCGACATTGATCCTGAACTGCTGGATGTACAGTCGGAAACGGGTGGGGGAGAAATGCCCTCTCGCGGGTCGTATGGAGGCAGTAGAAGTCAGGAATGGATGCAGAATCCGAGACCTGTGGCGACACAGTTCAAGGCCGATCCCAAGCCAAGGCAGGTAGCACCAAGACAGCCGGAGAAACCGGTTGATCCATTCGGTCCGAATTTCAAGCGGGTGTATAATGCTGTGGCTCCACGTCCGATGGCCTCGGATCCGAATAGCGGTGAACTGCGAGAAGGTAGCACCATTGAGCATCAGCGATTTGGTGTCGGCAAGGTGATCAGGATTGAGGGAACGGGTGAAAACACCAAGGCGACTGTTGAGTTCCGTAATACCGGTACCAAACAGTTGCTGCTGAAGTTCGCGAAATACAAAATCATCGGGTAAATATTAGAGCGACTCTTTTTCGGGTCGCTCTATTTCTCTCTTGACGGTCTTAGGCTGATGCTTCTTTTTCTTCAGCCACGCGGCTTTGCGGGCCTCATACTCCTCGAGATGCTTTTCCAGATATCCGTCAGCCATAATCACTCTTTCCTGAATCTTGCGTAGATGACCTTGATCTCTATAGGATGATCTTTTCCGCCTACGAGCTTGGTGCTTGATAGTCCCATCTCGTTGGCAACGGCAGAGATCGACTGGATGCCACTGGAGTTATAAGTGGAGAGTGTGGAGATGGGTACAAGAAGCACTTTGTTCCAGTTAGGATGATTAGCCACCCAGTTTGGATCACTCTTCAAACCCTCAGCCTTAAGATGAGCCATCAGCGTAATCATATTGCCGATATTATTGAAGGAATAGGCATTCTGACTCAACGTAGCCATGAACGAAGTCTTGTAGTCGAAGATCGTTTCGTGCTCGAAGAAGGAGTAGAGACTGTCTTTCTGTATCATGAGTATCGAAGATGGTACACTCAGGGGATAATTGGAAGTGGTCACATTGTTTGAACGCTGGAAGGCCATACTGACAGAAAGGAGGGAGTCGGTGGGGTGGGACAAAGTGATATCATCGACTGGCAGTGTCACCTCTGTATAGATGCCTGCGGGTGTCTTCAGATAAGTGTACCGATCATCATCAACAAGACGCTGAAGGGCTTGCCTGTCGTTAATGACATGGATGGTCTGAAGTACTTCTTCTGTGGAGCAGGAGGTCATGTCGGCATAATAGGTCGTTGTGTCCTTTTTGAATCGATAGTAGATCTTCATGTCGATTTCAGAAATATTCGCCATAACCCCAAGACCATCCGACACCTCAAAATAGAATCCAGGACAAAGCGAATGGATAAAACTATAGGAATTTTTGAAATACTCCGGGTGTTCATAATAGTTGCGGAATATATAGGTACCATAGTTGTTATACTTCTTGCCGTTTTTGTCAGTATAGGGATCATTGATGGAAATGCGGGCAATATCGCCATACGAGGACAGATTTCGGATGCTGTCGCTATAGGTGAGGTTAGCCAAAGAAAACGACATGCTCTTTCTGAGACCGTCTTCCCTGATATAACCTTCACGCTTGGGATCGAAACTGCTGTAATACGTCTTGGTGTCGCTCATGGGCTCTTTCAGCTCCAATACATTGATTTTGACAGGTGTGAGAGAATCGCCATAGCAGTCGCTACGGTCCAGATACAGCCACAACTCACATGAGTCGGCAATGACTTCATCATCTAAGATACTTAGAATCGAACTTTTTTCGGGCAACTTGAAATCTTCCAGCATGTTGAACTGTGCCATAAACTCACTCTTCACGTAGGCACCGGTCTCAGGGTCTTTCACCATTCCCAAAAAGCAGTCAAAGTCGCGTGAAAAGACAGAATCGGCCAAAACGGATCTTGAGGTGGCATTAAAAAAACCTGTGGTTACTTCAAGTTTATCAGATTCATCTGTCAGTGAGGCACCGATGCCTCCAGTGTCTTCGCTACAAGAAATCATCGCCATTGCAGTCAGTGCAATCGCTGTTACGAATTTGAATTTCATTTGTAAGGTTGTGTATATTATAAACTGTTCCTGCCTCGGTTCATTCTTCTGGGAAGAGTTGTTCGTAGAACGTCTCATACGCATCTGCGAAATCTTCCTTATAACCTAGCAGGGGTATATTCTTTTCTTTGGCATAGTCGATCAGTTCCTGATCAGTACCGGCTGATGCCTGTATTATTCCATCACTATAGTCAATAGCCAGCTTACCCAGCTCATTGAAATCGAAATTGTCCTGATAGCCTTTGAGAAGCTCCTCGTTGACATCGCGGAATTCAAGGCATTTTTTAAAGTTCTCACCTAAGTCTTTGTCTATGCTCTTCGTGAAGAGGGAGGTGACCACTTTCGTATCGGCAAACGAAGGCTCGTCATGATAGGCCGTCTTCACATAGAGTGGTACGACAGCACTCATCCAACCCTGACAGTGGATGATGTCAGGCACCCACCTCAACTTCTTGACGGTCTCGAGGACACCACGAGCAAAGAAGATGGCTCTCTCACCATTATCTGAATAGTCTTCACCCTTCTCGTCCTTCTCCATCTGGCGCTTGCTGAAATAATCATCGTTGTCGATGAAATAGACTTGGATCTTGGCAGACTGTATGGACGCCACTTTAATGATCAGCGGGTGATCAGTGTCGTTAATGATCAGATTCATACCTGACAGTCTGATCACTTCATGTAACTGTCCGCGACGTTCGTTGATAGTACCCCATTTGGGCATGAAGGTACGAATCTCATGATTTCGTTCCTGCATAGCCTGCGGGAGATCCTTACCCATAAGCGATAATGAATTATCCGGGACGTACGGAGAAATCTCCTGATTGATAAATAAAATCTTTTTTTTAGCCATCATGTTGCTGAATTTGCTTTGCAAAGGTACAAAAAATAACTCACAAAACGGCCATTCTGTGCAAGTTTTTAGCAAAAAGTGACAATTTTCGGGCAATTTTTGGATTTATTATTTACTTTTCATCATAAATAAGGTGTAAAAATGCACTTATACGTACTTTCTGATGAGTGCCACGAAACGTTCACCGTATTTCTGCTTCTTGTGTTCTCCAATGCCCGAAATGCTGCCGAATTGTTCCAAGGTGGTGGGCTTGACTGTCGCAAGGGAGTGGAGCACCTTGTCGCTGAATATGATATAAGGCGGAAAGCCTTCTTCATTGGCACAGACAAGACGGAGCGCACGTAGCGCCTCGAATAGTTTGGGGTCTTCGATACCTGTCGTCGGAGGCAGTCCGGGAATGGTGATGGTGGGAATCTCCAGTCTCAGCCTTGGCTTCTTACTCGGTGTTTCTTTCACACTGTGGTCTATCACACACAGCATGGCATTCTTCCTGCCATACAGCACGTCGTCGCCGATGTCAGTGACCTTGACCTTATTGTTGTCGTTGTAGGCAATCTCAATGAATCCCATCTGGAGCATCTGGAGCAGATAGTCCTGCCAGTCACCGGTAGAGAGGGCCTTTCCGACACCGAAGGTCTTCAATTGGTCGAAACCATTCTTCATGACAATAGGAGAACGCATGCCCTTCAGAATCTCGATGATCGTGGAGATCCTGGCAGACTCATTGGTGCGTCTGGCAGCGCTCAAGGCCATCTGCACATAACGTGTCCCGTCGAATCGCTGGGGCGGATTGTCACAGACATCACAATTCCCGCAGTCGTGGTCGGTCTGCTCGCCAAAATAGTTGAGAAGGATCCGTCTGCGACAGACACTTGATTCGGCGTATTCCCTCATACGGTTCAACTTGTCCATATTGATGTCCTGTTGACCGCTCTGTCTTGCAAACTCCGTCAGCTGTACGATATCCGCCAGAGAATAGAACAGAACGGTATCTGCCGGTGCACCGTCTCGTCCAGCACGGCCTATTTCTTGATAGAAACTCTCAATACTCTTGGGCATGTTGTAATGGATGACCCAACGGACATTACTCTTGTCAATACCCATGCCGAAGGCTATCGTTGCACAGACTACGAGCAGTTCGTCGTTCTTGAAGCGTTCCTGGGTCTGACTTCGTTCAAGTGATGACAATCCGGCATGATAGGGCGCTGCTAGAATACCTTTCTTCCGTAAGTCCTCTGCCACTTTCTCCGTCGTTTTCCTGCTTAGGCAATAGATGATGCCGGCATCATGCGGTCTGGCCTTGATGAAATTGAGGATGAAGTACATTTTTTCGGCGCTTTTATAGCCACGCTTGACGGACAGACTGAGATTCGGACGGTCGAAACTGGAGATGAACGCCCTGGCATCTCTGAGTTTAAGTTGTTCGATTATATCCTGTCTCGTGATTTTGTCTGCAGTGGCCGTCAGTGCCATCATGGGGATGTCGGGAAATTTATCACGAAGAATGCCCAGTTGAGTATATTCCGGTCTGAAATCATGTCCCCACTGACTGATACAGTGTGCTTCATCAATAGCAAAGAGGGAAATCCGTATATGACTGAGAAGATAGTCTATTTCAGAGAGTACTTTTTCGGGAGAGATATAGAGCAATTTCAGACTTCCAGACATACATTTACGCCTTATAATCACGTCAGTCTCAGGAGTATTTCCGCTGTTAAGCGCTTCAGCCTCAATACCATTGGCACGAAGCGACTCTACCTGATCCTTCATCAGACTGATCAGGGGGGATATGATAATGGCTGTTCCTGACATTGTCAGGGCTGGAATCTGATAGCAGATACTTTTGCCGCCACCTGTAGGCATCAGGACCAGTGCATCATGACCCTGCATGATATGTCTTATGATTTCTTCCTGATGTTCACGGAAAGAATTATATCCAAAATATCGTCTTAGAGGCTCAAAAATGTCCATATTATTGAAATTTTGTACAAAGATAGTTATTTTTTTTATATTTTGCTTTGATTATAAGAAAAAAAATTGTATATTTGCACATTAATCAAACATCACCCATAAGATGGCAAAGTACAATATCACAGAAAAGAAGGAAAAAGAGGCTGCCTATAGAAGTTTGGTCAGCCCCCGCATGATGGATGAGATGCAGGAGAAGATTCTGAATATCATCGTGATGCAGAAGAAGTACCGCGACAAGGACTATTCTGCCAAGAAACTTGCTGATGATCTGGGTACGAATACCCGTTACATCTCAGCTGTGGTCAATGTTCGTTTCCACATGAACTATACTTCTTTTGTCAACAAGTACCGCATCGATGAGGCTATGTCGATTCTCGTAGACAAGCGTTACCAGCGCCTGAGAATGGAAGAGGTTAGCGATATGGTCGGCTTTGCTAACCGTCAGTCGTTCTATGCCTCCTTCTACAGGATTGTCGGTGTCACTCCGCGCGATTATCGCATGGAGCACCTTAAGCAGCATCCTGCTATGGTGGCAAAGCGTACTCGTAAAAACTAAAGATCCTTAATTCGTCGTGGATTTCAACTATCAGGATGAGCGGTTCGCTGATTTGCAACTACTCAGGTATAGGCTGAACGGCTTTGAGAGTCTGTCTCTCTCTCAAAAAGAATTGGTCTATTATCTTGCAAAGGCAACGTTATTCGGTCGTGACATCACATTTGATCAGTATGGCAAATTCAATCTCCGTATCCGAAAGATGCTGGAGATTGTTTATGATGACCTTACCATTCCACATGATACTGATGAGTTCAAGGCTCTCGAAGTCTATTTGAAACGTGTATGGTTCTCCAACGGTATCTATCATCACTATGGCTGTGAGAAGTTCATACCGGGGTTCTCGCCCAACTATCTCCGTGAAGTGCTGAAACAAGTGGATGCCCATCGGCTGCCTCTTAATGAGGGTGAGACTGTTGATGATTTCTGTGATGAGCTCTTTCCTGTCATTTTCGACGAGACCATTCTCCCTAAGCGGGTTAACAAGGCTGATGGCGAAGATCTGTTGCAGACATCGGCCTGTAATTTCTATCAAGGTGTCACACAGGCAGAGGCTGAAGCTTTTTACAACCAGAAAAAAAAGCAAGACCCGCATCCTGAGACGCCACCTTCCTTCGGTCTTAATTCGACATTGGTGAAGGAGAATGGTGAGATAAAGGAACAAATATGGTCTGCCGACGGGAAGTATGCCAATCCCATCCGTCATATCATTTATTGGTTGGAAAAGGCGTTGGGAGTGGCTGAGAACGAGCAACAGAAGATAGTCATTTCAAAACTCATAAAGTATTACGAATCAGGCGACTTGCAGGTGTTTAATGAATATTGCATTGAATGGCTGAAAGAACATGATTCTGCCATCGATTTCATCAATGGTTTCATTGAGGTCTATGGTGATCCGCTTGGTTTGAAAGGCTCTTGGGAGGGTCTTGTAGAATACATCGATGAAGAGGCGACTCACCGTACCAGAACCATCAGCAGCAATGCCCAATGGTTTGAAGATCATTCGCCAGTTGATCTCCGTTTCCGCAAACCAGTTGTGAAGGGTGTCTCTGCCAATGTCATCTGCGCAGCAATGCTGGGTGGTGAGGAATATCCCTCAACGGCCATCGGCATCAATCTGCCGAATGCCGACTGGATCAGGGCTCAGTATGGCAGCAAAAGCATCACTATCAGCAACATCACAGAAGCCTATAATAAGGCGTCACATGGCAATGGCTTCAAAGAGGAATTTGTCATCGACGAGGAAACACTCCGATTGATCTATCAATATGGTGACATCTGTGATGACTTGCATACTGACTTGCACGAATGTCTGGGTCATGGAAGCGGGCGACTGCTGCCTGGCGTTGATCCCGATGCGCTGAAAGCATATAGTAGTACGATAGAAGAGGCGAGGGCCGACCTCTTTGGATTATATTATATCGCCGATGCAAAACTGATGGAACTGGGGTTGATACCCGATGGGGAGGCCTATAAGTCGCAGTATTATTCGTATATGATGAATGGACTGATGACACAGCTGATACGCATCACTCCTGGAAACCAGATAGAAGAAGCCCACATGAGGAATCGGGCTCTCATTGCTCATTGGTGTCATGAGAACGGTCAGACTGTCCATCTGGTGAAGCGTGGAGGTAAGACTTTCGTTGAAATCACGGATTACGAGGAGCTCCGTTCATTGATCGCACGTCTGCTGGCTGAGATTCAGCGCATCAAGAGTGAAGGTGACTATGAGGCTGCGCGACAGTTGGTAGAACGCTATGCCATCAAGGTCGATGCCAGTCTGCATGCCGAGGTTCTGGAACGTTATAAGCGTCTGAATCTGGCTCCATATAAGGGATTTATCAATCCTCAGATGCTACCTGTCTACGATCAGAACGGGGCCATTTGTGATATCAAGCTGAATTATGATGAGAGCTATGTTCACCAGATGCTTCGTTACAGTTCTGAATACGGCACCTTAATATAATGAAAGGTATGGAGCTATGGATGTAAAGGAGATCAAACAGTCATTCCGCCAGATGATGGATGGTGCTATCGCCAAGTCTATGCGAGACAAGGGACTGGATTATAAGTTGAACTGGGGCGTTACTCTGCCAAGACTCAAGGAGAAGGCGGCAGAAATTGGGAAAGACTATGATTTGGCCATTGCCCTGTGGAAGGAGAATGTGCGCGAATGCAAGATCCTTGCTACGATGATCATGCCCGCTGATCAGGTACTTCCTGAAGTCATTGACATCTGGATGGAGCAGACAAAGACACAGGAGATAGCTGAACAGGCGGCCTTCAATCTCTATCAGTATCTGCCTTATGCACCGGAGAAGGCATATATGTGGATAGCCAGCGACAAAGAACTCTACCAGCTCTGCGGGTTCCATATCCTATCCCGTCTGTTCATGAATGGACAGGAGCCCAACGAACGGGGTATCAATGAGTTTATCGACCAGGCATTGGCGGCTTTACAAGGTGAGAGCGTGACAGTGAGAAAGGCGGCGATGTCTTGTATGATGCACTTTGCAGAATTGGGACTTGTTTACGAACGATTGGCTAAAAGCGCACTTAAAACCATTAATTTAGAATTTTTATAAATAAACTATACTGATTATCAGCCACTTACGAAGTTTGTTCTTAAAAAGTGTTCCTGCACGTCTCCTCTGAAACCAATTGCAAATTTAGATGATTTCATCGAGAAATATGAATAATTTAATAATTATTATGAAAATAGGCAGGCACAAATTTGCCTGCCTATTTTCTTTATTTATAATGCTACTTTTGATACTGTTCACTGAATTTTGTGTATAGCATATTGAGTTTGTTAAATATTGCGGTTTCTTTACTATCACCACCTTTTTCTCCTTTCGTACTTCCAATGTCGTCTGTTTGTTCTTTGGACAATGAGGACAGAAATGCTACAAGACGATTTGTTACATCTGAACGTGTTTCATTTTCGTCAGAGGTTGTATATTGATTGATTATCCAATCAGGAAATGTTCGAGGAGCAAGGAATTTTGTATCGAATGTTTTCGCAGCCTCTAATAACTTCCGGCTCGTAGCAATATTTTGCTCTACTTTTTTTGAATTTTCAAGGATGGGGGCTACTATACCTTGCATAAAATCTGTTAGTACCTTTTTGTTGATACCGTCTGAGAATGTGGCATACTTCGATATTGCTGGCAATGAAAAACCTCTTTTCTCCAACTCTACTATGTATTTCAGTAAGTCCGTAGCAAGTTCAGGATGGGACATGTAGGCTCCACGTATATAATCTGTACCACTCCAGATTTTTGTGCAGATATTCATCTCTGCTAGCATATCTGCTACAGATATTTTGTCCTTATCTGTTAGTGGGAGCATTACATAGAATTTACCGTCATACTCTTTGTTTTTCTCTGCTTTAAGGGCTAAATGCGCCTTGTACCTATGGTTCGCATCAGTAAAAGCTAGAGACATGTCAACCTCATTAGGATCTAGTGGTTCTTCTGTGACAAAATCGATTACCTCTAATCCTTCATCAATAGCCCATTGTGCAGGAACAACGATCGCAGGTTGTAACAGCCCTTTGGACTTCAGTGATTTCTTTTTTGCAGTTAAAGCATTCTTGTCAAACTTACGATTACTTGCTAAGCGTGCAAACTTGTAACCAGCCTCAATAAGTTCGTTAACTTCATAAACTTTGAAATTCTCCAATTTTAAATTATTATTCATAAAAATTACCCATGCCCTTGGGATTTATTATGGCATCTAGCACAGCCGTTTAACAATTAATACTCTGTTTTACGACTGCAAAGGTATGGGTAATTATAATATGCTGTTTATCGGTTTAAATGTCTATGTTCTCTTCCGATAGTTATCTAACATTTCTTTAAACTTTCTTCGTATTTTAAGTGACTCTGGATTACGGACATAAGTATATCCCAATGGATTCCCTTTATAAATTTGATGCTCATGTATGAAATATTGATTAGCAATTATTCTCCCTTTTGTAGCATCGTATTTCATCTTTGTATATCTTACATTAAGAGCGGAATCTCGTTTGTCAAAAACTTCGTTATTAAATACTTTAAGAATAGTAATGATTACATTTTTTATAGAAGAGGATAGTTTCTTTTCCCCCATATACGATATAAAAAACAAACTTAATTCTTGGACGAAAGCCCAGTCTAAGGTAGTTTTGTTAACTACATCTTTTGCTGGCTTTAAAGTGACATTTTCAAAATCAAATGATTCATAATCCTCATTATTGAGAATGGTCTTAGCCTCATTCCATATTGACTTCATTAAGATATTAATCAGCTTTTTATTTTCAATGACCAAACTATTCTTCGCTTTTGGACTATAAAATTGAAGAGCATTTATGTCATTCTCATTTTCTTCTGCATAGATAACTAACTTCATATATTCATCAATATGTGGTAAGTTTTCTACAGCTAATGGGTATAGATAAATGTATTGGTATAGATAAAGGCTTAACTTCCATAAAGCATCATAGTTTAGTTTTGGAGCAACGTTATTGTAGTTATCGTCTAATTCATACTTAAATACATTCTTTTTTATACCCAACTTATTTGCATTACTCTCTGCTAAATCATCATTAGTAAGAGATAGGTCATTAAAAACATATTCCTGCCCATCTATAGTAGCTACTTCTAATAAGTGCTTACAATACCATTCTACATATTCCATTTCTTCCATAAGCCTATATAAAATTTCATCAAAAGTATGCATTTAATCTGAGAATCCCCCTTCCACCATTTAAAAAGTAGAATTTTTTAACGTAAAATGGCTATTAGGGTACAGTTCTCCCATCCATTTTCTGAATTAAACTCCAACTTTATCTACAACCACCATCTATATCATAAAATATAGCGGCCACAATTTTCGTCGTAAAATGATGCTGGATTTCATAGATTCCAAATCACATGATATACCGGATCCTACAGTATCACCAAAAATAACCTACACCTTATTTATATATACATATACCATCAAAAACAACATGCCCCCTCTCCCCATGCTCATGGAAATGATTTCAGGATAGTCTTATACACGCTGGCGCACTAACCTCTTAGCACCCCTACACATACATAAAGAAAAAGAATGCTTATTATTCAATAATAGGCAGTCCCATTTATTTATTCATCTTTTAAATTTCATTTCATTATGGAGCAAATTTTGTTACCAACCGTTATGCACGGTCAGAGGTTTGATTTCTCGGATGCTGAGATTGTCGAGCCAGTGAGTGAAGAGCCTGTCGTAAAACGTACAAAGCACTTCATTGAAGCTAACACAGTCGAGGTGACTTTAGACCAACTAAAGCACGACTGCATTACACCCGTATTTGCAAAAGATAATGAACTAACAATTTCACATCCTCTCTTTATTGAGACAATTGGAGAAGCTACAAAAGACTTTTTCAGGGGTGAAACTGTTGAAAGTCCAATTATCAGAGCATCACACGTTATTAAAGGTCGTATTCCTTCTGCAATTCACAAGCCAGCAAACCAACTCTTAGAGAGTGACAAAACACAGTACTTTGAGCGGGCTTGCTTTAGTATTGACATTCCTACAATCTATCAGGACATCAACGGCAACAGGCTTTATCTTTCTGTCGTAGGAGTCCGAGCCTACAATCAGCAAAACTTATTCTCCAAGAAGTCACCAGAACTTTTTAGGGTGGCCATTGGATTTAAGAACACAGTTTGCTGCAACCTCTGCATTTTCACAGATGGCTATAAAGGAGAAATTAGGGTTAGCAGTACTAGAGAACTTTATCAAAGAGTTTTGGAACTATTCCACAACTTCAACCCTGCTAAACAGATTCATTTGATGCAGCAGTTATGCAACAGTTCACTATCAATGCACCAGTTCTGTCAAGTGATTGGGAAGATGCGACTTTACCAGAGCCTGCCAATGAGAATCCAAAAGGATATACCACGACTTTTGATAACTGACACACAGATTAATCAAGTCGCAAAGTCCTATATAAATGATGAAGATTTTGGAGGCTATGGCCGTGACCTCAATATGTGGAATTTCTACAATCTTCTGACAGGTGCAAACAAATCTTCTTATATAGATTCATTCTTAGACAGAAGCCTCAACGCTACAGAGATAGCCCTAGGGATTAACTCAGCCCTACATGGAGAAGAACGTTATCAATGGTTTATCGATTAATACAAACTTGGGGAGCATTCCAACTTTAGGAGCGTTCCCCTTTTAATCTCAATAAAATGGAAAAGAAAGTAAAATTATATCCATCTGACAGATTCATAAATGAGTTCTATTGCAATATCACTGCATCATGTCACCTAATGGCTAAGAAAGAAGGAAAACAAAACACAGGTTGGTATAGAATAAGACTTGAAAGTCTCTGGGTCAGATACATGAAAATAGACATTAGGGCTATTGAAGTAATAGAAGATAATGACTATAAAACTTGGTTTTTCAAGAATCGGAAGTTTATACGATATGAAGTAAAACCCAATCCTTGGTATATAGAGTTTTTGGAGTTCAGAAGATGTGAAGGATTCTTTGCTATTGGCAAGAAATTAGACCTAATGCGTACTCCACCACTTTACGAAATGGTAAATTATTAGTACAAACTTAAATAGTGTTCATATTAGTCTCTATCAGGGACTTTTATGAACACATTTTGCAACTCAATTTAATCAAAGACTTATATGAACGCAGTTATTTATGCTAGAGTGTCTAGTCTATCAGATAGGCAGAACACAGAACGTCAAGTTTCTGATTTACGCAGTTATGCAGCATATCAGAATTATGAGATTTCCAGAATATTTGAAGAAAAGATTTCTGGAGCAAAGAAGAACTCAGAGAGACCCATTTTATTGCAAGCTATCGACTACTGCAAACAGAAAAACGTCACTATCCTTTTAGTTAGTGAACTTTCCAGACTTGGGAGAAATGCTTTTGAAGTTCTGGCTACAGTAAAAGATTTAATAGATAATGGGATAAATCTCTATCTACAGAAAGAGCAATTAACCTTATTAGATAGTGATGGGAAGCCAACACTATTTGCCCCCATTATGATAGCAACCCTCTCAACTTGCGCACAACTAGAAAGAGAGAACATAAAGTTTCGTCTCAATTCTGGAAGGGCACAATATATTAAGAATGGCGGCAAACTTGGGAGAAAAGTTGGCAGTGTTAAGACCATTGAACAGAAGAAAGAGCAATATAAAGACATTATTTCCTATTTAAAGAGAGGCTATAGTATCAGGACTATTGCAACACTAACAGGAAAAGGTATCTCAACAGTTCAGAGAATCAAGAAAGACTTTGGGCTATAATTATAGATTGGGGAGGTTCGCTAATGAATTTCCCCTATCATTTTGTTTGTATGTATGCAGTTTCTCTAAATAATTGTTAAGGTTTGAATAAGTCATAGTCAACTTTATTGATTTTTCACTATCTTTGAGGCGAGTTTCAAGTACCCTACGTGTAGGTGTGCGTTTTTAATGGCTCGATTTAGAAAGAGCGATTGATGCTTATCCCAGTACCGAAATCTGGACAATTTCGACCAATGGGGAGAGTAGCAATAGGCT
>JAEEGG010005252.1_pt1 | contig 30888 bp, 27 predicted proteins | sample 9134161 | NCBI WGS metagenome assembly JAEEGG01 (sample SAMN16246543, study PRJNA631951) | gut metagenome | biome: gut microbiome; feature: rumen; material: CR-attached | host: Bos | place: Iran: Karaj | collected 2018-10
GCCTTTTATTAATGGATAATTGATAATGGATGATGGATAATTATTTGATGCGCCTTCCTGCAATTGTCCATTATCCATTGTCCATTGTCCATTGTCTAAAGCGGAAGCCAATTTTCCATTATCCATTGTCCATTGTCCATTGTCATAGCCCGAGATGCTTTCCACCACCTTAACCAGACTCCCCTCACGCTTGCTCTTTGAGAAGGAAAGATGATTTTTCCTCGCCGTCTGCCTGATTTGCTTTTTCTGTTCTGGAAAGAGTTTTGCCACGTCGGATAACCGCTTCACGTGATGCATTTCCCCGTCTGGAGTGATGAGCGTATAATGCTCCAAGGTTCTGAGTGTCTTCAACAGTTTCCTTGTACCAAAATACATGTCACCATTGTCAATCTTCCACACACTATGATAAAACCTTATGCCATTGGTGCTCCCATCGCAAAGTAGTATAGCATATCGTGTACTGTCCTCCGGATCATGCACATATCTGTGCCCGTCCATCTCAAACCAGTCAATGTATTTTTGTTCTGGCAGACATAGAAAATTGCTCCCAGGGCTAAGAACTGCAACCCTCTGCATGAATTGGTCAAAACGAAGCTGTACATCATCATAGACAACACCATGATAACTGACACGGCCTGAATACAAATCTGTATTGTCTTTATAATATGGTATGTCGTGCCACAACAAGAGTGGGTATTGTGGCTCAACTGCCCCGACATACAGGCGAGCAAAATCGGAAGCATAGGAATGGTGCTCCTGAGCTCCAACATGCTGTATGACGGACATCATATAGACAAAGAATAATAAATACTTGACAGCCGGTTTCGGATGTGTCATGTCTCTTTAGTTTGATTGGTATAAAATGGAAACGTAATGCAAAGGTAAGGCTTTTTAAGGAAACCGCCAAATTTTTCCCACAAAAATCAGCAGGTTGCGAAAATCGCACCTGCTGATGGGTTATGTTACGTATTATCGTCTTGCAACCAATGTTTAGTCGAGGCCAAAGAGGACTTTCAGTCCACCGTCGACACCAGAGAAGCCCATGAAAGCGAGGCTCAGCAGTCCGGCGGAGAGCATGACAATGGCCATACCCTGCATGCCCTTGGGGATTTTGACAAGCTCGAGTTGCTCACGGATGCCTGCAAACACAGTCAGAGCCAGTCCGAAGCCGATGGCTGTGGAGAAGGCGTAGACCACCGACTGCAGCAGGTTGAAGTCCTTCTGGATGACGAGGATGGCCACACCAAGCACAGCGCAGTTGGTGGTGATCAGAGGCAAGAAGATGCCCAAGGCCTGATAGAGGGCGGGCGACACCTTCTTCAAGACGATCTCTACCATCTGTACCAGCGAGGCGATGACAAGGATGAAAGCGATGGTCTGCAGATACTGCAAACCGAAGGCGTCGAGCACATATTTCTGTACCAGCCAGGTAACGATGGTGGCGAGGGTCAGCACGAAGGCGACGGCTGCCGACATACCTAACGAGGTGTCTATCTTCTTGGATACGCCAAGGAACGGACAGATGCCGAGGAATTGTGACAACACGATGTTGTTCACAAAAATGGCGCTAATGAAAATCAGAATATATTCCATAATTCGTTGTTGATTTCTAGGATGTACTAGGATATCCTAGGCATTCCTAAGTTTGTTGACAATCGCGATAAGGAAGCCGAGGGTGATGAAAGCACCCGGAGGCAGCACAAAGAGCAGAATGTTGTAAGTCTCGGGCAACAGGGTCAGTCCGAAGGCCGAGCCATTGCCAAGCAGCTCACGACAGATGCCTAAGAGCGTAAGGCCGATGGTGAAGCCAAGGCCGATACCGATGCCGTCAAAAAGCGCAGCCACAGGAGAGTTCTTGGCAGCAAAGGCCTCTGCACGACCAAGGATAACACAGTTTACCACAATCAGCGGGATGAAGAGTCCGAGGGCTGCGTCTATGTCAGGCAGGAAGGCCTTGATGACGAGCTGGAGGATGGTGACGAAGGCAGCAATCACCACGATAAACACGGGAATGCGCACCTTATCGGGGGTGATGGTCTTCAGACACGAGATGACAAAGTTGGTGCAGATGAGAACCGCCATCGTGGCCAGTCCCATCGCCATACCGTTGACGGCAGAAGTGGTGGTGGCCAGTGTGGGACACATACCAAGCATCAGGACGAACGTGGGGTTCTCCTTAACGATGCCGTTCTTTACAATATTAATATAATTCATAATTAGTGGTCGTTATTTCTCTTGTTTTGTCGCGCCGGTCTGTGCATCGACGGATGATCCCATGTAAGCATTATAAGCATTGTTGACAGCGAGCAGGAAGGCACGGCTGGTGATGGTAGAGGCTGTGATGGCATCCACCTGTCCACCGTCTTTCGAAACAGTCAGAGGCTCTATCGGGTCCTTACCGATGATGTCACCCTTTTCGCCCTTCTGGAACCACTTGTCGGCCTTTGCACCAAGCCCTGGCGTCTCTGCATGTTCCAGAAGCGTATAGCCGAGGATCTTGCCGTCGGGATCGAAACCCACGAGCACCTTCAGATTGCCACCAAAGCCACCTGTGGTGCTCTCGACAGCAGCTCCGAGATCCTTGCCCTGAGCGTCCTGCGTCTGATAGACGATGAAGGTCATTTCCTTGCCCTTGGCATCGTTTTGGCGGATGGTGTCGATCTTGCTCACATTGAGGTCGGCCACACACATCACCGTCTTAATACCATCAGCGAGGGCCTTGGCCTTCTGTTCGTTGATAGGTCCTTCGGTCAGGTGGTTCACGTAAGCCAGGATACCACCCATGATGACTGCTACTCCTGTGAGCACCAGCACCATATTCAGTAATGATGATTCAAGTTTCTTCATTTTGCAACCTCCCCGAATCGTTTGGGTTTCACATAATTATTGATGAGCGGTGTGAACGCATTCATGATGAGAATGGCGAACGACATACCCTCGGGATAGGCACCCCAGTTACGGATGACGATGGTGAGCACACCGATGCTGACACCATAGATGATTTGTCCTTTTGGTGTCATGGGCGATGTGACATAATCCGTTGCCATGAAGATGGCACCCAGCATCAGACCTCCGGAGAGGATCACCACCACGGGGTCGGCATAGATGGGGTTAGACAGATGGAGCAGTTCGCTGAGCACAAACACCGTACCGATGATGCTGACTGGAATATGCCAGGTGATGATCTTACGCCAGAGCATGAAGATCAGGCCCGCAATCAATGCCAGGTCGCACACCTCACCGATGGTTCCTGCACCGCCATTGAGCGAGACATCGGCCAAGAGCAGCGAGACAGCATCAGGCAATTGGGCGAGCGCGTCCATATTACCGCTCTTGACAGCCTCCTGCATCAGCGCCAGCGGTGTGGCACCCGTCTCTGCATCGGTGTACTGGAACCACTGTCCAGGCAAGGGCCAGGATGTCATCTGTGCGGGGAAAGCCACAAGCAGCGCACAACGACCCACCAGCGCGGGATTGAAGATGTTATGGCCAAGACCTCCGAAAGTCATCTTGGCTACACCAATGGCGAAGAGCGCACCGATGAGGATAATCCAGATGGGGAGGTTCGACGGGAGGTTCATACCGAGCAACAGACCAGTCAGAGCAGCAGAGCCGTCGAGGATGGTGTTACGCTCGTTTTTAAGGATATATTTGTTGATGGCCCACTCAAAGAAGACGCAGGCAGCCACACTCGTCAAGCAGACGATGACCGAACCCAGGCCGAAGAAGTAGAAAGACACGAGCAGTGCGGGCATCAGGGCGATGATCACACCGTACATGTTGCGCTCTACGCTGTCAGTACCGTGGGCGTGTGGCGAAAGTGAAACGATTAATTTACTCATATACTCTTTTCTTTTTAACCACGAATTTCACAAATTACACGAATTTTGCTGCACACAAATAATTAGTGAAATTAGTGTAATTCGTGGTCGTTTTTTATTTTTTAGCGGTTCTTGATCTGATAATGCCCATGACGGTAGATTTGCCCTGACGGATGTTGTCGAGGAGCGGACGGTGGGCAGGACAGGTGAACTGACATGAGCCACACTCAATGCAGCTGACAATATCCTCGTTTTCAGCACGTTCCCAGTTCTTCACCTCAGAGAGCTTAGCCAGCAGATAAGGCTCCAAGCCCATCGGACAAGCGCCCACGCACTTGGCGCAACGGATACAGGGCTGCGGCTCCTTGCGACGGGCTTCCTCATCAGAGATAATCGTCACGGAGTTGGTGCCCTTACAGATAGGCACCTCAGTAGAGGTCAGCGCCTTACCCATCATCGGACCGCCAGCCAGCAGTTTGTTGTCGCCCTCAGGCATTCCACCACAGGCATCAATAAGCTCCTGCATCGGCGTACCCATACGCACGAGGAAGTTGCCGGGGTTCTTTAGTTTTTTGCCCGTCACCGTGGTGTAGCGCTCGAAGAGGGGCTTGTGCTTCATCACCGCCTGATAGACAGCAAAGGCCGTACCCACGTTCTGCACGATGGCACCTACATTCACGGGAATAGCGGGCGGTGCAGGCACCTGACGCTGAATCACAGCATCCACGAGCTGTTTCTCACCTCCCTGCGGATAGCGCTGCTTCAAGGGGACAACTTCGACGTTGTACTTCGAGCCGCCGAATTTCTCTGCGCATTTCTGCGTGAGCAGTTCGATGGCAGGCATCTTGTTGGTCTCGATACCAATGTAGCCAGTAGTGACCTTCGCACCCATCATCAACAGTTCAAGACCAATAAGAATCTCGTCGGCATGTTCCATCATCAGACGGAAGTCGGCTGTGATATAAGGCTCGCACTCTACGGCGTTGATAATCACACACTCAGCCTTAGCAGTCGGCGGAGGCGTGAGTTTGATGAATGTCGGGAAACAGGCACCGCCCATACCCACGACACCAGCATCCTTGATACGGGTGACGATCTCCTCAGGGGTGAGTTCCGGATGGGCCTCTACCGTCTCGAGCTTATCGGAACGGTCGATGCTCTCCTCCCACTCGTCGCCCTCGACATTAATGATGATGACGGGCTTACGATAACCTGTAGCATCGATGGCGGTGTCGATCTTGAAGACCGTTCCGCTGACAGATGAGAAAATCGGTGCAGATACAAATCCACCAGCCTCGGCAATCATCGTACCCACCTTTACTTTATCGCCCTTCTGAACAACAGGTTTGGAAGGGGCGCCGATATGCTGGCTCAACGGGAAAATGGCCTGCTTGGGCAGAGCTGCTACCTGAGTGACGGCCTCGTGAGTGAGTTTGTTTTCCTCAGGGTGGATACCACCTATTCTAAATGTTCTGATATTCATGCTTGGGCCTCCTTTCTTTCGTTAGTTTCCGGATTTTCCGGAGTTGCTGGCGTTTCCGGAGTTTCCGGCTTTGGCTTTGGTGCCGGGAAGTTCACGGCGACGATGGCGTGCTTCGGACAAACCTTCTCGCACTTGCGACACAGACGGCACTTGTTGAAATCAATGTAAGCCAGATTGTTCTCGACGGTGATTGCACCAAAGGCACATTCCTTCTCGCATTTGCCACAGCCGATACAGCTGACGGCACAGGCCTTCATGGCAGCAGGCCCCTTGTCTTTGTTGACACAGCTGACAAACACTCTCCTACCCTTCGGACCCTTCTTGCGAAGCTCGATGATACCACGCGGACAAGCCTTCACACAGGCACCACAAGAGGTACATTTCTCCTCATCGACCTCAGGAATACTCGTCTCAGGGTTCACCTTGATGGCATCGAACTGACAGGCAGCCTCGCAGTCGCCACAGCCCAAGCAGCCAAAGCCACAGGCCGTCTCACCAGCACCACAGGCATGCATGGCAGCGCAGGTACGAAGTCCTGCATACTCGGCGATGCGAGGACGATGCTCACACGTGCCATTACATCTCACAACGGCCACCATCGGTTCGGAATTGGCAATCGCCATCCCCAACAGATCGGCCACTTTTCCCATGGTCTCTGCGCCACCGACGGGACAAGAGAGTCCGTCGATGCTACCAGCATCAGCCCCTTTCACGAGGGCGTCGGCCATACCGCTACAGCCAGGGAATCCACATCCGCCGCAGTTGGCACCAGGCAGCAACTCGCCTACCTGTGCAATACGGGGATCTTCATAGACAGCGAACTTCTTGGAGGCGGCGAACAGCACGACGGCTGCTATCAAACCGATCGCTCCCAAGACCATCACTGCAATTAAGATGAAATTCATAAATGCTTAATATTATTAGTTATGTATTCTTTTCTTCAATATGGAAGGAGATGCTGCGCTGGATTCGGTCACGGAGGAGCCACAACACGTAGTAATAAGGCAGCAGCGATCCCAAGGCAAGAAGGGCAGCAAAGCCCTCATTATCAGTAAAGCGCAGTGCTATCATCAGCACACACACCAACAGCAGGAAGGGTGCACCGAAGCCCAAAAGCAGGGCCTTATCAGCCACATCCTTCGAAGCCCACACCGTCACTTCTTGACCCGTCGAGTAATTGCTTGTGTCACAACCAAATACATCAACGATCTTCACCTTCGACTCAGCCGCATTACAATGGATAGCCACCTTGCAGGCCGCACAAGCCGACGTCTGGACGATGCGCACCTTGATGCTATCCTCCAATATCTTTTCTATGACGCCTGTATGCGATATCTTCTGACTCATGGATTTGCAATGTAGACTTTACATTTTGCAAAGGTACTACATATTTATCAAAAAACAAGCGAAAACAAACTTTTTTTCCTAAAAAAGGCCGTAATCGTTTGCGATTTCAAAGTTTTTTATTAATTTTGCCGTGAGAAAGCAGAAATAAGATGAAAGCGACAGAACAGACATTACAGCAAATCGAGCGTATTATCCGCAAAACAGCAGACAAATTCCCTGCTGATCCAGACACATCGATCATGACCGACATCCACGTGAGAGTGATCCAAGACTCTGGTGAGTTGATTACCTTCGACGATAATGAGGAGGAGATCACCCGTGGAATCATTGAACAATGGATCGACAACACCGACGATGATTTCTACACGGCCATCCCGCCCATCATCCGCAAGTGTATAGAACGTCAGAAAAAGCTGGTGGAGGCAATGGGTATCATGAAGCCCTTCACCTTTGTGCTGGAGAATGACGAAAAGGAGCCTGTAGAGGAACTATATATCGTGGACGATGACTTAGTGATCATCGACGACGATATGATGCAAGGCTTAGACAAGGACTTAGATGACTTCCTCGACCATCTGCTGAAAGACGCCTAAGCCTCAATTCTCTCTATTCAACGATTCGTTGGAACTGTTCTGCTCGTAGTCGATTTCCTGAACTTCTGAGAACTTGCGTGACATATCCACGTGGTACACCCTTTGTACCTCGGCCTCGAACTTACCCGAATAGTCGGTAAGGCGAATCTCATAATCGCTGGTAATGACAAAGTCCTGGATAAGTTTATCCTCAGGATCAGCCAGTTCGTTCTCCTTCTGTTCCTCCTTGCTGGTGGCATAGAGACAGAGCTTGTCGACGGGCATAAAATCATTGTCGAGCGAATAGAGCCAGAGAGAATAGAGACCGTCGCCCTCGTCGGCTGCGAGGATCATCAGTCGGGCACCAGCACTCTCAGGCAATGCAATGGCCTTGGGGTCAGTACGACCCTCGAAGTTCATAAACTTAACCAGTTCGTAAGGCACCGATGTATAATTGGGCAGATATTTCACATAATCGTCGGAATAGCGCACGGGCAGCGGCTGGATATTCAGGCTGTCGAAAAAGAGTTGGATGGGACTGATGTCCTTTCCGATATGAACACCTTGCATCTCCAACTGTTCGATGGTCTCGAGTCTGGCGATACTGTCGAGTTTCTGCTGCATTTCAGCGGGCGACATCTGCTTGTTGCCACAGGCCGTCAGCAGCACCACAGCTAATAGAAGAAGAAGTAATAACCTGAACTGTTTCATAACTTTACCTTCTTTTTCACAATCTTACTCTCGTTCTGCAAACGGTTAAGAGCCGTTACCACATAAGTGTATTTCTGACGGCCGTCCTGATAAGGCAGCTTGTAGAAAGGCTGATTGGTAACAGCCATTATCTTCGTCGCATCATCAACATTGATTTTCTCTCCCTTAGCGAAACGATACACCACATATTTTGTGGCGGTATCACGCCAGTCCTTACCCTTGGGGGCCGTCCAGAAAAGGATATAACCATCTTCCGTCCATACAGGCTTCACTTTGCGCACCTTACCAGGCGTCTTGCTGTCAATAAACGACATATCAGGCTGCAAAACAGGCGTGCGCCAATAGGTATTGCGGAGGGCGGTACCATAGTTACCTACATTGTCGACAGCAGCTTTCGCATACCAAAGCACAGTACCTCTTACGCCAGGCAGTTGCTGATGGAGGCGCATCTTAGCTGCCTGCTGATGTCTGTTGGGATTCTGGGGATCAGCATATTTCACCGTGCGTTCTACATCCTCGCCAATGATCAAAGGACGACCTGAGGCATGCTGGTTCCACCATTTAATCAGCGTATCATAATCGGCGGCCTTGTTACCGATCTCCCAATAGATCTGAGGCACGTTGTAGTCGAGCCAGCCATTGTTCACCCAAAGCAGAATATCGGCATAAAGGTCGTCGTAGTTCTGTAGACCATTGGTATTACTGCCAATCTCCGAACTGCGCTTATTACGATAGATACCAAAAGGCGAGATACCCACTTTCACCCAGGGTTTTGTCTCGTGCACGGTCTTATAGAATTGCTCGATGAAAAGGTTCACATTATAGCGTCGCCAGTCGTTGATATTTTTGATGCCATTACCATACTGGCGGAACTGCTCAGCATCGGGAATCGTCTCACCCTGAACAGGATAGGGATAGAAATAGTCATCCATGTGAATGCCGTCGACATCATAGCGGGTAATGATATCCTTGGCCACCTCGCAGATATAGTCGCGATTCTCGGGCAGGCCCGGATTGAGGATGAACATATCATCGTAGGCGAAGCAACTCAAAGGCTTCCGAACGGCAATGTGATTGGAGGCCAGCTGCTTGGTGGTCTTTGTCTTGGCACGATAGGGATTGATCCAGGCATGCAGTTCCATCCCTCTCTTGTGACATTCGTTGATCATCCATTGCAGGGGATCCCAATATGGCTGCGGGGCCTTGCCCTGCTGACCTGTCAGGAAACGGCTCCATGGCTCGAGTTTGCTCTCATAGAGGGCATCACATTCGGGACGAGCCTGGAAGATAATCACATTCACACCATCTTTCTGCAACTCGTCGAGCTGATAGGTCAATGTCTGCTGCATCTTCTGGGTGCCCAGATTCTGGAACTGACCGTTGACACACTGGATCCAAGCACCACGCATCTCTCGCTTTTGGGCGAGAGTGAATAGTGAATATTGAATAGTGAATAGTATTAATACTGTCTTCACCACACGCATCATCACAATTGATTTCCGATTCTTCATATATTCTTTTTTAATTTTCAAATAGGTTCAACTTCTGCTTTCGGGCTTCCTCGATACTCTGAAGGACATCCTGCTCCTGATGATATTCCTCCCGAAGATGCTCGTATTTCTCCGAGAGTTCCTGCTCCACCAGCTGTTCCTCGCTCAGAAGACGGGCTGCCACGAGAGCATTCTGCGAGGCATCTTTCAGCCACACCACTGGTCCTTCGTAAACGGGAGCGATCTTCAAGGCAACATGAAGTTCGCTGGTGGTGGCGCCACCAATCATAATGGGGATATTCATGTGGGCCCGCTGCAATTCACGGGCCACATTCACCATCTCCTCCAGACTGGGAGTAATCAATCCGCTCAGGCCTATGATATCGACATTTTCCTCCTGAGCCTTTCGCACAATCTGCTCAGCAGGCACCATCACACCCATATCGATGATTTCGTAGCCGTTACAAGCCATCACCACCCCCACGATGTTCTTACCAATATCGTGTACATCACCCTTTACTGTAGCCAGCAGCACCTTACCAGCGCTCTTGCCACCTTCAGCCTTTTCTGCCTCGATATAAGGCTGCAGGATACCTACGGCCTGCTTCATGGTGCGGGCGGTCTTTACCACTTGGGGCAGGAACATCTTCCCTTCTCCAAAGAGCTGACCAACGGTATTCATGCCCGCCATCAGCGGACCCTCAATGATATTCACAGCATGAGGATATTTCTTCAATGCTTCGTGAAGATCTTCTTCCAGATGATCACCAATTCCCTTCACCAGCGCCTGCGCCAAACGCTCCTCCAATGTCACAAAGGGGTCAGGATACTTTGTGACATTATTTGCGTCAGGAGATGTCACAAAGTATCCTGACCCCTTTGTGACATCCTCTGCTGCGAGCTGATTGGCCAGTTCGATGAGACGCTCCGAGGCATCACTCCTGCGGTTCAGAATCACATCCTCTATAATATCAAGTTGTTCTTGAGAAATATCCGTATATGTAACTCGTGTTGAAGGATTTACAATTCCAAAATCCATTCCTTTCTGAATGGCATGATAGAGGAAAACCGCATGCATCGCCTCACGAATATAGTTGTTACCTCGGAAGGAGAAACTCAGGTTACTCACACCACCGCTCACATGGGCGCCAGCCAGATTCTCACGTATCCAGCCAGTAGCTCTGATAAAGTCAGCAGCATAACTATCATGCTCATCCATACCCGTCGCCACAGCCAGCACATTGGGGTCGAAAATGATATCCAGCGGATTCATTCCCACCTCGTTCACGAGCAGTTTATAAGCCCGTTCGGCTATCTCTATCCTGCGCTCGTAACTCGTGGCCTGCCCTTGTTCATCAAAGCACATCACCACTACAGCAGCACCATAGCGCTTCACATCTCGTGCATGCTCCAGAAACTTCGCCTCGCCTTCCTTCAGCGAGATCGAGTTGACGATGCTCTTGCCCTGCACACACTTCAGGCCCGCCTTGATTACCTCCCAGTCGGAAGAGTCGATCATCACGGGTACACGGGCGATATCAGGCTCCGCAGCGATACGATTCAGGAAATTCACCATCTCCGCCTTCGCATCCAGCAGACCATCATCCATATTGATATCTATTACGAGCGCACCGTCAGCCACCTGCTTGCGGGCAATACCGAGGGCCTCGTCGTAGTTCTTTTCCTTGATGAGCCTGAGGAACTTTCGCGAACCTGCAACATTACAGCGTTCGCCTACATTCACGAACTGCACCTCGGGCGTTAAATCAAGTCGTTCCAGACCGCTGAGCCACATTGTCTCGGGCTTCGGAGCTGGCACATGGGGCTTTTTATTTCTAATAAGTGACGCATATGCTGCAATAAATGTCTCATCGGTACCACAACAGCCGCCGATGATATTCACCAGTCCCTCGTCCACCAGTTCACCCATCTTGGGTGCCATCGTCTCAGCTGTCTCATCGTAGAGTCCCATCGAATTGGGAAGTCCAGCATTCGGATAGGCTGAAGTATAATAAGGTGCAACACGGGCCAGTTGCCTGAGGAAAGGCTTCATCTGCGTAGCGCCAAACGAGCAGTTCAGTCCGATGGAGAAAATGGGATAAGTGCTGACGCTGGCGAGGAAAGCCTCAAGTGTCTGACCACTCAGCGTACGCCCCGCAAGATCGCTCACGGTGACGGAGAGCATGATGGGCAGTTCTATCTTCCGACGCTCCATCACCCGCATCGCGGCATCGATGGCCACTTTCGCATTCAGGCTGTCGAAAATGGTTTCAATTAGCAAGGCATCCACCCCACCCTCTATGAGAGCATCCACTTGTTCGTCATAGGCAGTCAACAACGTATCGTAGTCGAGGTCTCTGGCAGCAGGATCGCTCACATCAGGCGACATCGAGCAGGTCTTGTTCGTAGGACCAATGGAACCCGCTACAAAACGAGGCCTATCCTCTGTCGAGAACTCGTCAGCTGCTTTTCTTGCAATCCGTGCACTCATAAGGGCCATCTCATAGGCAACATCCTCCAGATGATAGTCTGCCTGGGAGATGCGTTGCGAGCTAAATGTGTTGGTGGTGATGATATCGGCACCTGCTTTGAGATAGGCCCGATGAATATCCGCAATGACATCCGGACGGGTGATTGAGAGAATATCATTGTTACCCTTCAGTTGCCCAGGGACATCTTTAAAACGGTCCCCGCGGAAGTCTGCCTCCCCGAGACCGTAAGTCTGAATCTTTGTTCCCATCGCTCCATCGAGAATGAGAATGCGTTCCTTTATTATATCGTTAAGTCTACTATTCACTATTCACCTCTTACCTCTATTTATACACCTTCATCGCCCTATCCATTTCCCTGCGGTCTTCCTTTTCCTTCAGAGTCTGACGCTTGTCATACTCCTTCTTACCCTTACAGAGGGCGATATCCATCTTGGCACGCCCCTTGTCGTCGATAAACACCAACAGGGGTACAATGGTGTAACCCGTCTGCTTGGTGGCACTCTCCAGTTCTCTGATTTCACGCTTCGTGAGCAGGAGCTTTCGGTCGCGCTTCATCTCGTGGTTATTATAGGAGCCGTAGAAATAGGGACTCACGCTCATCTGCTTCACCCACAACTCACCATTGATCACGGTGCAATAGGTATCCACCAGACTCGCCTTGCCGAGACGGATGCTCTTGATCTCCGTTCCCGTGAGCACGATGCCGGCGGTATAGGTCTCGATAAAGAAGTATTCAAACGAGGCCTTCTTATTCTTAATCTGTACTGGGCTCTTCTTCCGCAGTTGTTCTTGTTCCTTGTTCACCTTGGGAATTTACAATTTGACAATTTACCATTTACAATTTATTAAGCAATTGTATTATTTAACAATTGCGAAGCGATCAAGATGATCGTCGATGTAGTGCGCAATGTCGTCCATCCAGGTTTCCTCGTTCTCCACAAACTGATCGTCGAGGTCGTCGAACTCGGGGAACTTCTCAAACAGCGCCATAAACTCCTCGTCGGTGCAGTCTTTCTCGATCTCCTCACGATACTTGAGCCAGAGGGTGTGCCCCTCGTAGATGAGTTTCGAGAGGTCGCGCATACCCCACATCTTGTTAAGGGCCTTAGCAAAGGGATTCTTGAAGATGAACTCTCCGAGACCGTTGTGAATCAGCTGCACAAAGCCACCGTCCATCACCTCCTCATGGAGCATATCCCATGCCAGCAGGGTAATCTGGTCGCTGTTCAGTTCGCCCATCGTCTCTGCCGTCAGTTCACCACCTATCGCCTCACGGATGGCGTCGACAAACACTTTCACGAAAGCGTCCATCCCTTCCATCGCTGCCTGCTGCAGCCTTTCGTCTTTAACAATTACTTCTTTCATAACCATTTGCGAATCTGCCTGCAAAGGTACAAAAATAAGTGAAAAGTGAAGAGTGAAAAGTGAAAAATTTGCTACCGCACTTGTAAATTATGCATGATGCATTATAAATATATGAATTTATTTCGTAACTTTGCACCCCGAAAACAATTATAATAAGGTAAATGAATAAGAGTATTATAGCTTTCGCTCTGTGCTGCTGCATGACTTCATGCATCAAGGACGAGGCCCCAAACAATGAGTGCGACATCGAAAGTGCCTGGATAGAAGGCACGGAATTTGAAAAGAACTTCTACCAGACCACCGAGATGCGCAAAGACAACATCAGTTCTACAGAGACGAGCATCACATTCTTTGTGCGACCGATGTTCATCGTCCCGCTGCCAACACAGATCCCCGTGCATTTCAAGCTCACCCCAGGCGCCACCATCCAGCCCGCCAACGGCTCGCTGCAAGATTTCACCAAAGGCCCCGTCACCTATACTGTCATTTCTGAGGACGAACAGTGGAAACGCACCTACAACGTGAGCATCCAGGAAGCGCCATTAGCCGTTCAGAAGTTCAGCTTCGAGAATGTAGAAACGCAGGAGGTGGGTGTCAGAAACCAGATTCACATCTTTTATGAGATGGCGCCAGCCACTGAGAGCGAATCGGAGTCGGCTCAGCGCAAATATTGCTGGGCATCGGGCAATGCCGGCGCTGCCATCCTCAGAAGCGATTCCAAGCCTGAGGACCTTCCCACCTATCAGTCGCCCAACGGCAAAGAAGGTAAATGCGTCTGTCTGAACACCCAGTCGACAGGTCTCTTAGGAGAAATGACCAAGAAGCCCATCGCCGCAGGAAACCTATTTCTGGGTGAATTCCTCATCGAACATGTATTGGGCGATGTCCTGAAAGCCACCCAGTTCGGCGTGCCCAATCCCAAGGAGCCCGTACGTATCACCGGCTGGTATAAATACAAGCCCGGTGAGAAGTTCACCGACAAAGAACTGAAAGTACATACTGACCGCACCGACGAGGCAAGCATCTATGCCGTCTACTATCGCAACCAAGATGCCGATGGTAACAAATACGTGCTCGATGGTTATGCGGTGGCCGACCTCGACAAGCTGATGGACAACCCTCTGATATATAAGGTGGCCCGTGTGGCTTCGCTGCCCGCAACCGACACATGGACACGTTGGGAGATGCTCTTCGAAGGCAAGGACGTTCCAGACGACCTCGTGCAGGCACAGGGCCTCAACCTGGCACTCGTGTTCTCATCAAGCAAGGACGGCATACTGTTCGAAGGCGCCATCGGGAGCACGCTCTATATTGACGAGGTTGAAGTGTCGTATGAGAAATAAGAAGGAAGAGATATGAAGAAGATAAATATCATCGCAATAGGAATGATGGTGCTGGCTTTCGGAATGGCCGTCACCGCAAAGGCTGGCATCCTTGAAGAACTGCAGTTAAGAGCCCGTGCGGGCTATAACATCGGCGGCACAACACCTATCCCGCTGCCAGAGACCATCCGCAGCATCGACAGTTACAGTCTCACGCCATCGTTTATGGTGGGAATCGACGCCCAATTGCCACTCAATCAGCAATGGTGTATCATGACAGGTCTGCGCTTCGAGAACAAAGGCATGCAGGTCGATGTCACCACCAAGGCCTACTATATGGAAATGGTGAAAGGCGACCAGAAATTGTCCGGTCTCTTCACTGGTCATGTCGAGCAGACCGTCAAGCAATGGATGCTCACCGTACCCGTACAGGCCACCTTCCAGGTCAGCCGGAAGTTGATGATCAAGGGTGGCCCCTACCTGTCGATACTCGTAAGCCATGAGTTCAACGGCATAGCCTCCGACGGCTATCTACGCGAAGGTAATCCAACAGGCGCCAAGATTTTGATGGGCAACAAAGAGGGAGAATGGGCCACCTACGACTTCAACGACGACATGCGTAGTCTCCAGTTCGGCATCGGTATCGGTGCCGACTGGCAGGTATATAAGAACTTAGGTGTATCCGCCGACCTGAACTGGGGTCTCACGGGCATCTTCCCCTCCGATTTCAAGACCATCGAGCAGACACTCTACCCTGTCTATGGCACCATCAGCGTATTCTACAGACTGAAATAATAAAGAAACTAAAAAAGCCATCGGAAATCCGATGGCTCTGCGGTGCGTACGAGATTCGAACTCGTGACCTCCTGCGTGACAGGCAGGCATTCTAACCTACTGAACTAACGCACCTTGTTACAAGGTGAAAAAAGAGGCGGTGCGTACGAGATTCGAACTCGTGACCTCCTGCGTGACAGGCAGGCATTCTAACCTACTGAACTAACGCACCAGTGGCCTTTTTTTCTTTTGCGGGTGCAAAGGTATGAATAATTTCCGAAACCACAAAACTTTTTCGGGCTTTTTTTAAAAAAAAGTCTGCATTACGATGGCATCACGGTATTCGCGGCCGTCGAAGAGCCAATCCTTCAGCCCAGAAGACTCCCGATAGCCCAATTGTCGGAACAATTGCAAGCAGGTCTCATTACGGATGTCAATCACAGCATAAAGCTGATGTAGATGCAACACATTGAGGGCATATCTCTCCAATTCCTTCATCACGCTGTAGCCATAACCCTGTCCGCGGAAAGGCTGCTCGATGACCAGACCAATCTCCGCCCGACGGTTTCCCGCATCGAAATTCACGATATCGGCAATGCCAACCACCTGTCTCTCTACATTCTCGATGATCATTCGCACTTGATGGTCGGTATAGATATCACCCGAGGCATTGGCAATATAGTCGTGAAGGGCATAACGGCTGTAAGGCACATTCGTAATGCCGACATTCCAGAGGTTCACGTCGTTCTCGATGCGATATAGCATATCGAGGTCTTCAGGCTCGATGGCACGTAAATGGACTATAGGGAGTTTAGAGTTCATCGTTTATAGTTTAGAGATGGAGTTTTTTACGGATAATGTCAATCAATGCAAGGGCTGCCCGGAAATAGATAGCCATCTTGACGGGCAAGGTGAAGAAGATGCTCAGATGCCCATAGTGCTTACGGAAGAAGATGAGCATGGCCTGATAGAAGACATGCACATAACGGAACGACGATTTCTGGGTGGATTCGCCCTTGAAGTGGACGATATCTGACGGATGGTACCAGTTCTCCCATCCGCCCTTGAGCAGACGATAGGACAGGTCAATATCCTCACCATACATAAAGAAATCTTCATCAAGGAGTCCCACTTGGTCGAGCGCTTTCTTACGCAACATGAAGAAAGCCCCGCTGACCACCTCGATGCGGCCAGGCTCGTCCCACGACAGATGACTCATATAATAACGCTTGGTGAAGCCAAGCATCTTCAGACACGACACCCAGGGCGACGGGATGGCCCTGCGCGACTCTGGTGCCAACGAGCCGTCAGCATTGTGCATCCTCACACCCAAGCCGCCAGCCTGAGCATGAGCATCCATAAAGCTGATGCACTCACGGAGCGTGGGTTCTGCCACGATCGTATCGGGATTGAGTAGCAGGATATATTCGCCCTTTGCCTGACGGATGGCTATGTTGTTGGCACGTGAGAAACCCAGATTGTCTTCATTCGCAATCAGCTTCACCCAGGGATAATGACTACCGATATGGCTCACGGTATCATCGGCCGAGGCATTGTCAACGACAAACACCTCAACCTCTAACCCTTCGGAGGCCTTCTGCACACTATCGAGGCATTGGGCCACGAACGTCCGCACATTATAGCTGACTATGACAATCGAGAGTTTCACTATTCACTATTCACTTTTCAAATTCACTCGTTTCGTCGATGCAGCGGCTTTCTGTCGGCATCACAAACGGCAACGTCAGCAGCAGAATAATGGCCAGATAGCCGAATGTGGCGTTCATATACATATAATATAAATAGGTATTAACCACCATCGGCACCTCGAGTATCAGCAGGCGTAACATACCCCACTTCAGCATGGCGGATTCCTTGAGGCAGACCAGCTCATCGTGAATCATGTGGAACTTGAACAGACGCAGGCCCAGAAAAGCGGCACCAATCGATGTCAGTTCCATGACGGTCATCGCCACGAATTCCGTCTGCTTGCTGTCAGCCAATACGCCCGACTCCAGCAGACCCAGCTCATAAATTGCCACAATAGCCAATGCCACAGCTACTAACACGACATAAACGAATGTCAGTTGTTTACTAATTTTCTTCATATTTTTATTTCTCCTTATTTTCCTTCGAATAGTGTACGGTTCTGAATGGAACGTCCTAATGTCACCTCATCGGTATATTCCAGTTCGTCGCCCACAGAGATCCCCCTGGCTATGATGCTCACTTTCACGTCGCTAAAGGGCGCCAGCTTGCGATAGATGTAGAAATTGGTGGTATCGCCCTCCATCGTGGAACTCAGCGCGAGAATCACCTCTTTGACATCCCCTTCTCCCACTCGTTTTACTAACGAATCTATCTCGATATCGCCTGGTCCGATACCGTCCATCGGTGAGATGATGCCCCCCAAAACGTGATAAAGTCCATGATACTGCTGGGTATTCTCGATAGCCATCACGTCTTGGATATTCTCCACCACACAGACCAATGAGCTGTCGCGCTTGGGATCGGCACAGATAGGACAGATGTCCGTATCGCTGATGTTATGGCATTTCTGGCAGTATTTCACCTCATATTTCATCTGCGCAATCGCCTCTGTAAAACGCTCCACGTCTTCAGTGTCCTGCCGTAACAGATGAAGCGCCAGCCTGAGGGCCGTCTTACGACCGATGCCCGGCAATCGCGATAACTCCGAGACCGCCTTTTCCAAAAGTTGTGAAGGATATTTCTGATGTATCATTAATTATCGTTTGTCAATTCTCTATTTCAGAAAGTTCCAGCCATCGCAGTGATTTCTCGTCGAGTTCATCCTTCAGCAATGGCAGGCGTTTGCTCTTCTCCGTCAGCTCGTCGATAGAAAGCATGCCGCTACACAAAGCCTCTTCCAATTGACGCTGTTCGGCCTCAAGGGCGGCAATCTCTTTTTCCAAGCGCTCAAATTCAGTTTTCTCCTTATAGGTCATTTTACGTTTAGAGGTAAGAGGTGAGAGGTGAGAGGTAAGAGAAATGTCTGCGGCAGAGTTTGAGGCACCCTTAGGGGATTTGCTCTCACCCTTCGGTGGTATTCTCTCACCTCTTACCTCTCTCCACTCACTACTATACTCACGATACTGCGTATAGTTGCCGGGGAAATCCTTTATCTCGCCCTCACCCTTGAACACCAGCAGATGATCCACCACCTTATCCATAAAGTAACGGTCGTGGCTCACCACAATTACACATCCCGGGAAATCCTGCAGGTACTCCTCCAGAATCTGCAGCGTCACAATATCGAGGTCGTTCGTAGGCTCGTCGAGCACAAGGAAGTTAGGATTCTTCATCAGTACCGTACAGAGATAGAGCTTGCGACGTTCGCCGCCAGAGAGCTTATACACATAGTTATGCTGCTGCTCGGGCGTGAAAAGGAAATACTGAAGGAACTGCGAGGCTGAGAAATGCTTGCCGCCGCCCATATCGATATATTCCGCAATGTCGCGCACCACATCAATGACTTTCTGCTGTTCATTAAACTGGAGTCCTTCCTGCGAGAAATAGCCGAAGCGAACGGTGTCGCCGATGTCAAAGCGGCCTTCATCGGGAGGTATCTGTCCTAAGAGCAGTTTCAGGAAGGTGGACTTGCCTGTGCCGTTGTTGCCCACGATGCCCATCTTCTCGAAACGGGAGAAATTATAGTAGAAGTCCTTCAGGATGACCAGATCGTCGAACCGTTTCGACACATACTGGCACTCAAAGATCTTCGAACCGATATAGACATTTCTTGACTTCAGCCGGATTTGTCGTTCTTCGATGCGCTGCTTGGCCACATGCTCCAGTTCATAGAAGGCCTCCTCGCGATAGCGGGCCTTATGACCTCGCGCCTGTGGCATCCGTCGCATCCAGTCCAATTCTGTACGATAGAGATTATTGGCACGTGCAATCTCCGCCCGTTTATTGTCGATACGTTCCTGACGCTTCTCTAAATAGTAAGAGTAATTGCCACGATAAGTATAGATGGTCTGATCGTCGAGTTCAAGAATTACCGAGCAGACACGATCCAGGAAGAATCGATCGTGTGTCACCATCAGGAGCGTCCTGCGCCCGCGGGCCAGATAACCCTCCAACCATTCAATCATCTCAAGATCCAGATGGTTGGTGGGCTCGTCGAGAATCAAGAGATCAGGCTCCGTCAGCAGCACATTGGCCAAAGCCACACGCTTCTGCTGACCACCTGAAAGCTGTCCCATCGGCTGCTGCAGGTCACGTATCTTCAACTGCGTGAGCACCTGCTTGGCCTTCAGCACCTTCTCGGGATTGCCCTCATGGTTAAAGCAGGCATCGAGCACACTCTCCTCCGGGTCGAACACAGGCGACTGCTCCAGCATACCGACTTTCAGATCGCGACGGAAGATGATGCTACCTGAGTCGTAGCCCTCCTTGCCCGAGAGCACGGAAAGCAATGTCGACTTACCCGTGCCGTTCTTGGCTATCAGTCCCACCTTCTGTCCTTCAGCGATTGAGAAGCTGATATCCTCGAATAGCACTAAGGAACCAAACGACTTCGTCAGGTTCTGTACGTCTAAATATGGTATTTCTTTCGCCATACGAAGGCCTTATCCTTTCAGTTCCTTATTAATCTGTTCTATGTAATCCAACACTTCCTCCCTACCCTCTTTCTTCTCCGACGAGGTGACAAAGATAGGTGGCAACTCCTCCCAGCTCTCTAACAGCACCTGTTTGTAAGCCTCCACATTCTGCCTCACCTTGGTGGGCGACAGCTTGTCGGCCTTTGTAAAGACGATTGCGAAAGGCACACTCGACTGTCCTAACCACTCGATAAACTCCAGGTCTATCTTCTGGGCCTCTAACCTCACGTCGATCAGCAGAAACACATTCACCAACTGTTCCCGCTGTAGGATATAGCCCTGAATCATCTGGTCGAGCTTGGCAATCTCCTTCTTCGAGCGCTTGGCAAATCCGTAGCCGGGCAGGTCAACCAAGTACCACTCATTATTAATAATAAAGTGGTTAATAAGCAACGTCTTGCCAGGCGTGGCCGAAGTCTTGGCCAGTTTCTTGTTGTTCGTCAACATATTGATCAGACTCGACTTGCCTACATTCGACCGTCCGATAAACGCATATTCGGGTTTTGTATCCTTCGGACACATCGACACCATAGGGGCGCTGAGCGTGAATTCTGCTTTCTTAATTTCCATTCCTTTTTCTATTTTGGGTGCAAAGTTAGTAAAAATTCGCGGAAATATTTGGAAGTTATGAAAATAATATGTATCTTTGCACTCGATTTTCAAAAACGCGCTTCCGTTCGGGAAGCAATTTTCACTCATTTTTCAAACTTATCGCAGTTATCAAGACTGTATTGCGTGTATGTATACAAAAGAAGAATTAGAATCAATGGCAGTACCCGATTTGATGGGTATCGCAAATGAATTAGGTATCAAGGTGAAGCAGGACGATTCGCTTGAAAGTGTTGTCTATGCCATTCTCGATAAGGCAGCTGAGAACAGTGCCGCTGGTGGTGAAGCCCCCAAAAAGAAGAGAACACGAATTCTGAAGAAAGACACGAGCCGTGTCTATACCGTAACAGGTCAGGATGGTGAGAACCTTGATTCTTCCGCCAAGAAGCGGAAACCAGTAGAAACTCCTTCACTGTTCAGCGACGAGCCCGCTCCAAAGACCAAGGCGAAAGCCAAGGTCAAAGAAGAAGAGGCACCAGTAGCTGAGGAGGCTGTAGAAGAGAAGCCCAAGCGTCGTAGCCGTAAGACCAAGGCAGAACTGGCAGCAGAAGCCGAAGCTGCCGAGGCTGCACAGAACCAGGTTGAGGCAGAGGCACCCTTAGAGGCAGAGGCACCTGTGGAGGCCGAGGCTCCTGAAGAGACCGAAGCACCTGAGTACCCCGTTGCACCCGACTTCGTTCCCGAAGAGGCCTTCGCTGTTGGGAACACAGAGGAAGCTGGTGAGGAGCATCTGCAGATGATGGAGCAGCTGAAGCAGAAGTTGGAGCGTGGTCACGAGTACCATCCAGCCGATGAGCCTGTGGTTAACGAGGAAGGTGTCTGGGCGGGAGATCCAGGCGACGGTACAGACTTCATCACCGTGCTCGACATTCCCATCGAGGATCAAGAAGCCTACCCCACGCTCGACATGTTCGACCGTCCTATGGTCACTCAGACAGCAGACAGAGGCCAGGCACAGCAGCCTGCGCCCTCCAAGTTCGACTTCAACGATGTCATCACCGCCAATGGCGTACTGGAGATCCTGACCGATGGCTATGGCTTCATCCGTTCCAGCGATTACAACTATCTCTCTTCACCAGATGATATCTACGTATCGCCTGCACAAATCAAGGCTAACGGTCTGAAAACGGGCGACGTGGTTGATTGTACAGTCCGTCCGCCATTCGAGAACGAGAAATACTTTGCCATGTGTACGGTGAAGGCCATCAACGGCCGTAACCCGTCGGAAGTACGCAACCGCGTAGCCTTCGAGCACCTGACGCCCCTCTTCCCCGAAGAGAAGTTCACCCTTTGTGGCGACAAGGCAACTACGAACCCCAGCGTCCGTATCGTCGACCTCTTCTCACCCATCGGTAAGGGTCAGCGTGCGCTCATTGTGGCCCAGCCCAAGACCGGTAAGACCATTCTGATGAAGGATATTGCCAACGCCATCGCTGCCAACCATCCCGAGGCTTATATCATGATGCTGCTCATCGACGAGCGTCCTGAGGAGGTAACGGATATGGCCCGTACCGTTGATGCCGAGGTCATCGCTTCTACCTTTGACGAACCCGCCGACCGTCACGTCAAGATTGCCGGTATCGTGCTCGAAAAGGCCAAGCGTATGGTAGAATGCGGTCACGATGTGGTTATCTTCCTCGACTCCATCACCCGTCTGGCACGCGCCTACAACACGGCTCAGCCGGCCTCTGGCAAGGTGCTCACCGGTGGTGTCGATGCCAATGCCCTGCAGAAGCCCAAGCGTTTCTTCGGAGCAGCCCGTAACATCGAGGGAGGCGGTTCGCTCACCATCATCGCCACCGCTCTGGTAGATACCGGTTCTAAGATGGACGAGGTGATCTTCGAGGAGTTCAAGGGTACAGGTAACTCTGAAATCCAGCTCAACCGCATGCTGTCGAACAAGCGTATCTTCCCAGCCATCGATCTGGTACAGTCGTCAACGCGTCGCGACGACCTGCTGCACGACGAGACCACGCTCAACCGCATGTGGATCATGCGCAAGTACATTGCCGAGATGAATCCTATCGAGGCCATGAACACCATCCGCGACCGTCTGGTAGCTACCCACGACAACGAAGAGTTCCTCCTTTCAATGAATGGATAAACAAAACGATCCCCGCTCAGCCGAGCGGGGATCGTCTTATATATTACTCATTACACATTAAACTCTTTCTTGAGCCATTCAAAACGCTCATTCAGCCAATTCTTCAAATATTGCACTTCATTCTGGTAGTTGCCCCAAATGTCATAATTGGGCCAAGTGTAATTATAAAATGTACCCCATTTGTTATTGTTCTCCTCAACAGAATATCTCAGATACTGAGCATTCTCGTTGATATCCCGCATAATGTCATCTTTGTGGCTATAAAAATAGTTGAAACGCTCCTTTACTTTTGCAACAAAGGCGGGATCCTGGAACAGGCGCGAATACCATGATACATATTTAATCAAAAAGCCTTTAGGATCATAGCTTTCACTATAATCGATGTTACCAAATGCCAGATCGAAGTCCCACAGCGGCCCCATTTTCAATTTTCCTCCACGCTTCAGATTCATATAGCAACTTGAAACAAATGCAGCGTCACAATTCTTTGCGATTTCATTGATGAGATACCAATCAACAAAAGAGTCCAAATCTAAATATTTCTGCCAGCCCTCAGTCTCATCAGTGAAGTTTTCTGCATATAACGCGTTCTCTGCTTTCATCAGATAACTCTTGATATAGTTATAGTTCTCATCTTCAACTACCACCTCTGGGTCTTTAATATTGACAGGCTGTTCTAAATGTTCTGTCATAAAAGTAAACTCATCGTCTGCTGCCTTCGCATCAATCTCCAACAGAAATCCGTCATCACCAACGTTCACTCTATCTTTACCGATCTTGAGTTTTTCGCCAAGCTGATAGGTTCCCATATACATTCCGTTCAACATCAGTTCTACGAAATGATATCTTGGTGTATAATCAAGAGAGCTGATACTACCCATATAAAAAGCTGTTTGGACTCTCAGCGATGTCTTATCTGCATAATTGGCCAAGAGTACCCACGACTTATCCTTAGGTTCTCCAAGAAGAGAGACTTTATTATCAAACTTCAAGCCATAAGGTTTCTTCGGCATTCCCCAGGTGGTATTCCCACGTCCCTTGATGTTGACACTATCCATAAAGACATCGCTGCCTCCCCGAGTCATAACATTATCCGTCAGTCTGAAAGAGGCCCTGAGATAGTCATCCTTCGAAAGTATTTCCTCCCGATCTTTGGTTTCAATCCAAACCACAGGAAGTCCTGTAAACGAACTAACACAGACGGTATAGCTTTTCTTTAAGGTATCATTAGCGACTGTCATGACCACTGGCTTGTTGAAGTCCAATCTTGTCGTATCGCTTTTTACAGGTTGTCCATCAACAAGAATACTGTCACCAATGAATTCAAGATGTGGTACAAGCATTTTATCAGTCACGATATGGTTAATCCTGCATTCCACGATGCAGTCACTTATGTTGCCACACTCCACATCCTCAATCAGTTGATTGGGATTGGCTGCCGCTCTGAAAGCAATGGCAGTAAGAGAAGGCTGACTTAACTCTTTCTTATGTGTTTCCTCTAATTCGTTTAACCGTGATTCTATCTCATCAAGGTCTGTACATGCTAAAAACGAGATGCTACATAGAAGAACAAATAAATAAAAAAGTTTACTTTGAGTTTTAATGTTGTTTATTATTCCCATTTCTTTTTGGTGCGTTGTAAATTCGCGGCTGCAAAGGTACAGTATTAATCACAAACAACAAAACTATTTGAAGCTTTTTTCGGCCCAAAGATGATTCTTCTTTCTAAATAACATGTTTTGAGCATCAAAAGCCCTGCTGCCGTGAAACAACAGGGCTTGATAGGATCCCAACGACTCATGGAATCTGTGGGTCTGATCTTTACTTTACAACAACCTTTTTACTCTTGCCATCCTTAGCGCGGATGATGTTCACGCCCTTGCGGACATTATCGAGTCTGTTGCCTTGCATATCAAAGATGAGAGCATCACCAAAACCTATCGTAGTGGTGTTGATGCCAGTAGATTCTTCAAAGCCGATAATCTTTCCGAATCCGCTCCAAGGTGCGGTTGACTTATAACTATCAACCAAGTTATCTGCTACATGAAGCGTCACTTCGCTGATGTCTGAACCGTCAAAGGCATCCAAGGCAGCGACAGGAACGGTTTCTGCCTCACAATAAATATGGAGTCCTTCTTCATCAGCATCGCTACGTGTTCTTGCTTTCTTCTTAAAGATATTTGCAAATGCCTTACTGGCAATCTCCTTTAAGCCTTTACCTAATTTAATTTGGCGAAGGCCCGTACAACCATCAAAAGCGTTACTGGCAATGGTTACGATAGAAGCTGGCAGTTCAAGCGAAGTAATGCCTGTACAACCTTGGAAGGCTCCTTCTGCAATGGCTGTAACATTATAGGTGTTACCATTTATTGTGACAGTTGCCTCTATCTGCAAAGTTCCGTTGACTTCGCCAGTATTGACGACACTAACCTCATCGCCATTTATTTGGTATGTCACATTGCCAACAGTCTCTGTAATTTGCTCAAAAGTACCTGTAATCACTACGTCTTCAGAAGGCATCGTCTCAGGAATCGTGCTCCAACCAGAGAAAGTATAGCCTTCCTTAGTAGGCTCTATCTCAGGGGTAATCTTTGCACCATACTCAATTTCAGACGACTTGTACTCGGTTCCATCAACCATATAAGTTAGCTTGTACTTGTTGATGGTGAACAAGCCCATTACAGTAATATCCTTAGCAGGCATTGTTGATGGAATCTCAGACCAGCCAGAGAAAGTGTAACCTTCCTTTGTCGGTGCAGCTTCTGGTGTGATTGCAGCGCCAAAGTCATAGGTGACAGTCTTGTATACAGCTCCGTCCAACATATACGTCAGTTTATAGGCGCCCTTGGTGAATGTTCCAGTAACTGTAACGTCCTTAGCTGGCATGGTTTCAGGAATACTGCTCCAACCTGAGAAGGTATAGCCTTCCTTAGTAGGCTCTGTCTCAGGTGTAATCTTTGCACCGTACTCAATCTCAGACGACTTGTACTCGGCTCCATCAACCATATAAGTTAGCTTATACTTGTTGATAGTGAACGAGCCCGTTACAGTAATATCCTTCGCGGGCATCGTCTCAGGAATCGAGCTCCAACCTGAGAAGGTATAGCCTTCCTTAGTAGGCTCTGCCTCAGGGGTAATCTTTGCACCGAACTCAATCTCAGACGACTTATACTCGGCTCCATCAACCATATAAGTTAGCTTGTACTTGTTGATGGTGAACGAACCCGTTACAGTAATATCCTTAGCAGGCATTGTAGCAGGGATCTCACTCCATCCAGAGAAAGTATAACCTTCCTTTGTCGGTGCAGCTTCTTGTGTGATTGCAGCACCGAACTCTACATCGTATGACTTATACTCAGCTCCATCTACAATATAAGTCACCTTGTATTTGTTGATGGCGAACGTACCTGTAACAGTCACATCCTCTGCAGGCATCTTTGATGGAATCCAACTCCAACCAGAAAATGTATAACCTTCTTTCGTTGGCGCTGCCTCTGGTGTGATGCTTTCTCCATACTCAATTTCTAAGGATTTATATTCTTCTCCGTCTACTTTATATAATAAGGTGAAGAAATCCGTTACCTTTATACCAACAGAGATTCCGTTCTCATTAGTGAGGTTACCTTCATAGTCAGTCAGAGCAACATTATCGATTGAAACAGTATAATTCCCAAGCGTTTGATTTCCATCCGCTTTCAGGTTGATACTCATCAGACTACCACCGTTTAACTTTTGCAAAGAGGAAGAATAGATAACAAAACGATAAGTGCCGTTACCCAAATCCAAATCACTACACGTTAAATCACTTGCTTGATTTGCGGACAATTCATAAATCTGACCATTATTTCCTCTCACCAACGAGAAACCCTTTGGTAAGGTCAATTCAAACTGAATTCCATATTTGTCACTAACAGAATTAGACAATGACACGTTCAAGGCTTGTGTCTCGTCTGGTTTCATTGTTATATCGTCAGCAATGATATTCCCTGCATAACCAGCGATGATGCAAAGCAGGGATGCTATGCTCAAAAATATCCTCTTTTTCATCTTACTACAATTTTCTTACCGTTCTCAATATAAATACCCTTCTGAAGCCCCTCTACTCGGTTCCGCTTTTGTCCCTTCAAGTCGTAAACTTTTCGATGCTCAGTCTTTCCTTTCACATCGAATATGACTGTCACGACAGGCATATTATCAAATCGTTTTGTCTCACCCGTTGGTTTAGCAAACATTACATCCTGAATAGAAAGATCACCAGCATGAGTTTCTCCTGCATTCACTTCAATGATGCTTCCATCCTCTGATGTAAGCATGCTATTTGTCAGAGAATAGATGACTACAGCAAAAGCACCAGGTTCTATTTGCTTACACATCATCTGGTGAGTCTGCCCTATGCTCTTCACCAACTGGATATCCTGCTCTCTGACATCAGCAGGTACATTTAGTACGAACTGAGCAGCAGAATATTGAGAAAGGTCAGGAGACAAACAATCCACATTGGCTCTGGTAGCAGCACTTCTCGTGGTACTATTTAGCACTTTCCTCACGACAAGAATCAAATCGCCAACATCCAGTACTCCATTGCCATTCATATCGTAGATAGCAATGTCCTCATTTCCTCCGTTACCTCTCAGGATAAAGCCAATCAGACTTGTCACACTTCCGATATCATAACGACGTTCAAAACTACCCGTTACCGTTACATCGTGAGCTGGCATTATTTCAGGGATTTCGCTCCAACCCAAGAAGTTGTAACCTTCTTTTGTGGGGTCTGCTTCTGGCGTAATGGCCGAGTTGTATTTGATTTCGAGTGACTTGTATTCCTGGTCATCCACCATGTAAATGAGTTTATATTTGTTGATGGTAAATGTCCCATTTACAGTTACATCATGATCTGGCATTGTTTTTGGAATCTCACTCCAACCTGAGAAAGTATAGCCTTCTTTCATTGGTGTAGCCTCTGCTGTGATTTCTTCACCATAATCATACGTAATAGCCTTATAAGTTTCATCGTCTACCATATATGTTAGCGTATAGGAGTCTCTTGGCAAAGAAACAATCTCCTTGAAATCCTTCCAAGGTCCTACAGCATTATATGCATCCAATGATTCATATGGCACATGCAATGTTACATAATCCAAGTACGACTTTTCAAAAGCCGTTCTATCAGTCTGTGGCACTTCATTCGCATAGCAAGTCACGTCAGTCAGTTTGTCAATGTTTGCGAAGGCTCGTTCTCCAATGCTTGTAACACTGTTGGGAATTGAGATTGAGGTTAAGCTACTGCAATTAGAGAAAGCCCTTGCTCCAATCGAAATAATACCGTCAGCTATAATCAACGATGTAATACCCGAATTATTTGTAAATATGCCACTTGGTATATTTTTGACAGGGTAATTTTTCCCCTTATCCTCTACTGATGACGGTATGGATAACTCTCCACTGATATTTGCATTATCAATAATGATAGCTTCACTATTCACTATTTGGTAAGTTACACCATTTAAAATTACCTCATCGTGATTAAAGGTTCCAAAAACATTAACATCCTTTCCTGGCATGACGTTTGGTATCTCACTCCAGCCAGAGAAGGTGTATTCTTCTCTTTCAGGGTTTGGCTCTGGCGTAATCTCATCCTCATATTTATGCTTATATGTCTTGTAGACCTCATTGTCCACATAATAGGTTAGGTTAAAGTCTGTGACCTTTTCATCACAAACTATCTCTTTGAAGAAAGTCCAAGGTTCCTTACCTTTAAACGTTTCTATGGCATAGTCTTTCACATGAAGAATTGCATTAGAAACATCATTTGAATCAAAAATATAATCTAAAAGGTTATCAAATCCAGGCGGAGCTTTTTCTCCAAGACAATACACATCTTTTAATTTTAAGGCTGAGTGCCCTCCGAATGCTGCCATTCCAATTGAAGTTACACTATTGCCGATGGTCAAGGAAATCATACTCGAGCACTCGGAAAAAGCAAAACTTCCAATGCTTGTCACACTATTGCCGATGACTACTGAAGCCAAATTGGTACAACTATAAAAAGCATAATCTCCGATTGTTGTTACGCTATTGGGGATAATGATGGAGGTCAGACCGGTACATCTCTCAAAAGCACCACGTTCACCTTCACACCAATCATTCGTATTTGAAATGATATTCGTAACACCTTCCATTAGTGTTACCTTCTCTAAACTCTTTGTATAAGCACAAATATCTGTTACTGTAGTACAATCAAAAATGGCTTCTTTTAAATTATCACAACCATCAAAGACCTGCTCACTATAGTCAATAATAAAAGAATGGTTGAACGTCATATCTACGCCATGTATAACAGGAGATCCTAATATTGTAATAGAAGATAGATCTTTACAATTGATAAAAGATTGAATGAATATTTTTTCAACACTACTGGGAATTGTTATACTACTTAATCCACTACGCTTATAGACAGAAAAACGGCCAATTGATGTTATCCCATCAGGAATATCACCATTTTTAAACATTGAAACTAAATGATTGCCTTTAACAATACAATTATCAATGACAGAATAAGATGTGTTATCGTTATCGATAGATATAGTTGCCAGTTTATCACATCCTTCAAATGAAAGAAATTCGATATAGTCATTGTAATACATGGGAAGTTCTTCATCGTCACTGTAATCTAATCCCAAGAAACTTACGCTTTTGGGAATAGCAATCGACAATAAACCATTACATCCGGAAAAAGCATTCCAACCAATGGTTTTAACAGGAATAGATTGGCCCTGATAAGTGACAGAACTTGGAATTATTAAATGTCCAGAATAATTTCCGCTTCCAACAATAGCAACAACAGGTCCGTGCTCTGGGTCACTGAAACTATAATTAATACCATCAATTGTAACCGCTCCAGCATATGTATTTGCTATTAATACCAGAATTATTAATAATAATATCTTTTTCATTTTATACTTGTTTTATAGGTTCGACATACAGTGTTCAATGAAACCATTGTAGATTCTTCCTATTATACTATTCAAATCGTAGTAAATATCGTTAACCTTAACGGCTTCTGTACTTGTCAATATTGGCAAGTGTGTCAATTGGTAAGATAATAATGCTTGTTTCACATTCGTTATTGTTTTTAGTTAATAATCGTTTGAGTGGGGACAAAAAGAAAACGTGGACAATTTACATCGTCTACGCATTCTGAGGTATTGGGGATAACCTATCAATCTTAAACGAGTAAATGCCCACGCCGAACGGCGTGAACTATCTACTTCAGTTCTTGATTGATTCGTCAAATTCCCCAATTATCAGAAGGCAAGAATCAAAAGTGGACGTTCATCTTATGTCCTTATGTTGTTGCTATGTTACCATACGCAGTTTTGTTTTGAGTTACACATTATAGATTAAAATATTGATTCGACGATTTTGTCAACAATCTCGTCGAAATATTTCTGCTTGATACTACCTAAACGACGAGTAACATCACGCTCTATATTACCAGAGATAATCTGGCACTTAACGAGGCTGGGTTTTGAGAATGTAAAACCATCAATCATCTCTTCAGTAAGCGGATAAGAATACTGAGGATTAAGCCAATCATTAGAGGTGATAAGTACAAGATAGAACATACCATCCTCATCCTCCTGCAACTGGTCGTTAGACACAATTATGGCAGGATGAGGTTTAAATGTTCCGTCCGGAAACAGGAAACTGACCTCGACAATGTCACGCTGATGATACTTCATAAGTAGCGGGCGATGATATGTGACATACTTTTGCGGGAATGTTCGAGAGCAGCATCCCTTAATTCACGATGGGCCTCCAATTCTTCTTGAGTCGGTTCATAAGGTGCTGGATCATCAGTTTTTACTCCCTTTTGAATAAATAGACCCGTAGCCAATAATGCTGCTAACTTGCGGCGTGCAAGGGCATTGTTTTGGTTGTACTCTAATGTAATCGTACACATAATATATCCTTTACTTATTGATTCTGTGTGCAAATATAGGAAGAATATTCGAGAATTCCAAATCTTTAGGCGTTTTTTTGCTATAAAAGGGCTTCAAGAAGTTCCTTGTGAAAAGCCAAGGTTCTAAAAAATACTTCGTTGCTTTCTGGAAAAAGCTTCGTTGCTACGGACGGAAACCTTCGCATCTACGGACAGAAACCTTAAGCGGTA